>Ga0209390_10000536_pt1 | contig 75322 bp, 71 predicted proteins | sample BON01_FD_187212 | JGI IMG/M metagenome (GOLD analysis project Ga0209390, IMG submission 187212) | Freshwater microbial communities from Lake Bonney liftoff mats and glacier meltwater in Antarctica - BON-01 (SPAdes) (version 2) | ecosystem: Environmental > Aquatic > Freshwater > Ice > Glacier...
AATAACCCAAGTCAAAATATAATTGGAGTATTCATTTTCACTGGTAGCAAAATGATTTAAAAACTGAGTAGAAAGTATCGTTCCAACGCCAAACTCACGTCCTTCTTTTAATATTTTTCTAATAGAATTAAAATTTTTGCTCAAGAAATTATCAGCTTCATCTACTAATATCATTTTCTTAATTTGGCGATTATTTCCTTTTATTTCACTGTGTCCGTGACGTTGCATTTGTGAATAAAAAGCATCCAACGTAATAGCAACAATTAAGTTTTGTATCGATTCGTCATAACCTGATAAATTAATCACTATAACTCCTTCAATCAACGAATAAAGCGACTGAGTTTTAGTTGCATCTGGCTCAAATATTTCAAATTCTGAGAGATTTGAAATGGCAGCGTACAAACTGTCTTGAGAGTTTTTTTCACTACTTAGGTAAATATCACAAACATCACCCAAAGTTGGTGGAGTTCGTGTCCAAGAATCTTTGTTCGCTTTTTGTATGCCTTTATCTTCATAAGCTTCAACAATAACATCTCTTAATCTTTGTTTTTGAACGTTTCCTAAATTAAAAGCATTAGCAATTGTTTCTTTTAAATCATTAGCAGTGTGAAGCGGCAACATTGGTTTTGAGTTTTCCGAAGCATCTAAAGCCAAAGGATTATAGGGCAAATGAAACGGATTTAAGACCGTTGCATTGGTTTTAGTCACAAAGTCTTCCTTGATGTAATCGCCTTTATAATCAAAGATTAAAATACCTAGTTTTTCATTACCAATATTTTTATTAGAATCAGCATTTAATTGCGTGATGAGCGATTTGGTAAATTGTGTTTTTCCTGTACCCATAGTTCCAATAATACCGGTATTGGTATGCATTACCTTATTTGTATTATTTGGTTCCCAAATAACAGGTTTATTGCCATTCAAATCAGTTCCAAAGAGTATTTCAATTCCTTCACCATTATTAGTTACTAAAGATTCTTCTTTTGGCGATGCTTTAAAATACTCTTGTGGTTCATTAGGTTCTTCATTTAAAGTGTTATCATCTTCCTCTAATGCATCTTCAATTAATGGTTCAATAGGTGTAAATAAATCTAAATTTGCTTTAGATAAAGTATTAATTAATAAGCTGTTTTTATCAATGGTAGTTTCTGTAGTATGGAAAAGTTGAATTAATTCATCAATTGATTTCACAAGGAAATTATAGCCATCTGCTTCTTGCAAATCAACGCGCATAAATTCATTAGTGATACTAATTTTTCGTTTAAAAACATCATTTCCGAAATAAACCAAACCAAAGGTTCCAATCGTGGTATTTAATCGATTACTGATAATGAAATTATTATTCAATAAATCTTTTCTGTAGTCGTTTGTAATCACACTCCAATTTTGAGAATCCCATACATGAAAAAGTTTCATTTTTTCAGCATTGGTAAGCGCAATTTTGGCAAAGAAGTTTTTATAAAATTCACTTAAGAATCCTTCTTTATTTAAATGTTCATAAAGTAAGTGTGCGGTACGTTTTCCTTGGTCTATTCCTTTCTTTACAATACCCAAACCACCAATTTTTAATTCTACAGGGTATAGGTGCATTAGTAATTGTCCATCTAATAGCTCCATTCCAATAAACAACAAATCATCGCTAAAAGAACCTATTGCACCAAGATTTTTAGTAGAAAACAATCCGTCTCCCATATTCAATCCAGCATTTCCGGAAACTCTTAAAATTTCTTCTAAGGATATTGGAATCCAAACGATATTAGGATGATGTAAAAAAGTTAATGTTGATTTAATTCCAGACAAAAGACTTAACTTTTCTCTAGGAAATTGGCTGTGTTGTCTAATAAGTTTTAAAAGCCATTCACCATTAATGGCATTAAAAAAATTGATGATATTTATAGTATCGGTAGTGGCATCAAATTGAACTTGATGCTTTTCCAAAAACTCTTTAACCACAAATTCATACTGACTTGTTTTTCGACTAACAGTTATTGCATCATATCCATTAGAATTATTGTATTGGTCACTATAATGAATAATTACCAACTCTTTATTTTCCTTGAAAAAATCTAAATCAACTTTTGGATCAATGTAGGTTACCCATTGCGAGTCATGGTATAATTTTTCCAATTGCTCTTTAATATCATAATTAATAGTTGTACAAAGAGCTTTGTTTTTTTCGTAAGGATCACCATTGGCGGCAACACGTGCAAAGGCATTTAACAAACAAGATAATTTAGTTAAGTTGTTAGGGTTTTCGGGTAAATCTAGCGTACCAAAACCAGTTCTATAATTTTGAACTCTTAGAGTAGAAGCAACATCAGCCATTAATCCGTTAAAAGAAATGCCTGTTTTTACTAAACTAATTTCATCGTATGATTTCTCTGTCTTAGTTACATCAAACTGATAAAAAGTTATATGAGCATATTCGTAATTATCTGATTTTTTTGGTTGCTTTTTAGAATAGAATTTAACTCTTTCAAGAAAAACATTCAAAAGGTCTTCTTTTGCAAAATTTTTCGTTTTCAATTCTATTCCCAAATATTTCTCAATATCGTCAACTCTTTCGTGAAAAGTTAACTCTTCAAATTTTGTTACAATCTTGTCTGAACCATAAATACTAATTTCAATGGGTAATAAATCAGACAATCGTTTACTTAAATTCTTATCAAGGTATTTTCTATAATATTCGAAAATTCCTTCAACTACTTCTTTACAATCACCAAGATTTATTACATTAATTTTTATAGGAGATTTTTTTGATTGGTCAAAAAGAAACTCAAAATTGGTAGTGAAATCCTTTATTTTATCGGTTACTAAATCAGAAACAAAACTTTTGGGCACAGCTTGTTTTGAGTTTAAATAGACAGTGTAATACAACCATTCTGGCGAGTGACTAGACTCAATTGGAATATAGATTTCATTTGATTTTCCTTCGATATAAGGAATCAAATTATAAGGACTTAATCGTTTTAAAATAGCATTATAAACTTCTTCATTTTTTAAATCATCATTTAATTGAAGTTGATAAGCAACATTGATTGGATGTAATGGACTGAACTTAATTTTTTCTTCTCCGTCACGTTCCTTGACAACACCTAACCATAAAAGGTTTTTTTGCTTATTTGTCAACGGTTTGTTTTCTTCAAACTGCTCCAATTGATTTATAAAACAAGTAACATAATTCAATGCTATTTGTTTTAATTCATCATTTAAATATACCAAACTAGGTTGCGTTCTTTTCTCTTTAAAGTAAGTTCTTAATGTATCAAAAGCCTCTTTTACTGTATCATCTAAATCAATATCATTAGAGTAAATAGTATTTTCATTTCCTAAAAACCAGGAATATCCATCAGAATTAATAAGTTGTTCTTCTTGAATTAAATTTGCTCTAAATTCACCACTTACAGTTTTTTCATTGTTTTTGAACAACAATTTAATGATAGCTCCTTCTTGAATGTATTTAAAATCAAGTTTATGTACTCTCTTTTCTTTCCATACATCAATACCAGTTATAGGCTTAGGAACCTCAAAATCTGTTTTAATTGCAATTGATAAAATTACATCAAACAAATCTATTTTAAAATGAATCAAATCCTCCTGAGCCAAAGCATAATCATAATTAATAATTAATTTTTGGTCCTCATTAACCTTAAAAGTAGTATCTAAACTTAGAATATCACTTACAGTTGCTTCTTCATCTGGATTGAAAATTAAAGAGGGACTTTCTTTTATTTGAAGATATGACAATGATTTTTGAACATTCAATTGAAAGTTCCCTTCAAATTGTGAAATTATAGTTGAATTAAATGGCAAATGTAATATCTTGATAATGTACTTTTTATCGGTTTCAGAATCTCGATACTCAATTAAACTAAATAGTTCATCGGCATAAAATTCTTTAAATTCGATAACAATACTAAATCCGCTACTAGAAACATTAATATTATTTGACCCTTGTTTTATCTTTAGTCCATCTTTTTTTATGGACTGATCAAATTTGACATTTATTTTAAAAGGTAATTCTAAAGAAGGATTAAAAACAATTAGATTTACATTTCTTTTTTTCGCAACTGATTCACCATCAGTTCGATACCAAAATGTTTGCATTAAATTTTCACCTTCAATAGATTGAAAAACAGGAGGGGTTTTTTGTTTCTCCTTTTCCATCGATTTTACTAAAGTAGAATAATCGATATCATGCCAATCTTCTTTTATTAGTTTTGTAAGTACGGAATTCGGTAAATCTTGCTCTAAATCACTTGCAGGATTGCCATTTAGAAAAATATTTTCAAACTTATCATAAAGATTAAAATTACCACCCAAATCTTTAGAAAGGTCGCCAGTTTTACTGCTTAATTCTGCTTGAGGAAAAAGCCCCAAAAATTTATAATCTTTTAATTCAATACTTCCTTTTTGGAGTGAATTTATAACTTGTTCGTAATCAAAAATGGTATTGTTATCTTCAACAACACTCTTGGTTTTTTTATCTAAGACAGATTTTAAAATTATTTTTTCATGTCTTTTGAGAGTAGTTGTATGCTCAATATCATTTTCAATTTTGCTTTTAAATCTTGAATAATGTAAAGGCATACCTTCCTTACTTAGACTACCACTTCCACCCAATAAACTATCTAATTTTCCACTGAATAGAATTAAAATCGCAGAGCCTTCAAAAATATTATTTTGGTCTGCTACTTTATTTCGTAGCATAGTGAAGTAGTCTTCAGAAGCAAATGTACTTGAAGCAATTATCACATTAGTTCCTTCAATAGATAAACTAAAGGTAGAGTAGGATTCTCCACCTTCTGGATGGGTATAAGAAAACGACTCCGAAGATACTAAGGAGTTATTTTTTAACGAATCATAAAGAAAATCAATATGTTCTTTATCTTCAAGATAAAGGTTATAGCGATCTCCAGCTTGAATTTTTTGAGAAACAAAAAATTCAATTATTAAATTCGAAACGTATTTATATAGTTGACTTGACGTATTGTGCATCTCCGCTATCACTTTTTTTCTCAATTAAATTAATTTTTTCAAACAATTTGGTAATTTCTAATTTTGAGGTTTCATCAAAGACAATTCCTCTCTCTCTAAATTTATCCCATAAAGTTTTTAATCTGATTTTATCTTCGGTCCCAATACATACTTTTGTCAAGAAGAGTAAAAGTTCTTGAGATAAAATTGTAGTATTACCTAATCTACCTCTGTTTTTAGTGTAATTTACTTTACCAAATTGGGAATACCATTTTGAATAATCGCCATAGGGTTTGCTTCTAGAAGAGTTTTCAAATTGATATTTGATTTTAAACCAAAGAGTATAAATGGATAAATTTATGGTATCTTCAAAATTTTCTTTAGCCAATGCTAGTTCTAATACTCTTTCACAATCATCCCAATTTTTCCCAGTATCAAAAACGGTAATATTAACTGTATAAAAGGTAATTAATTCGTCTATGCATTCTTGAAATTTTTCTTTTTCTTCTAAACTAAAACTTTTAAAAAGAGTTACAATGTTTTTATAATCTTCAATAGGTTTATCATCAACCAAAATGTAGTTCAACAATTCCAAAGTATTGACATGAGCAAATAGTGATTCAGAATACCTATTCAATTGTTTCCATCCAACACTATGACTTGATAATCTGGTCTCTGACAGAGTTTCCCAATCCATCGTGTAATAAATTGGTTTTATTTTTGAAGTTCCTGTTCCAAAATCCTTTAATTGAAGAAGCATCTGGTTCAAATAATGGAAATAATAATATTTAAAAAAATCTTCAACATATTTTAATAGGAACGAATTATTACTAGATAAATAATTAAAGTCTTCAACAAATTTTTCTTTTATTTCAGGAAACAAATTAGTATAACTTGTAACCTTTGATTTTGAAGTTATTTCAGTCAATTCCGGTAAACACTGAATTATTAATTGATGTAACAAATTTTCTTCACTAGTATCTTCATTGAATGAAGCTTTAGTAGTAAAATCCATTAAAAACACATCAAATATAAACTTAGAAATTTCTTTTATTGCATTATTAGAATTAATAAAATTCATATAGGATAGCGTCCTAATGTTAAATTTTATTAGACCATGATCTTCATTGAAAAAGAGTTTTATGAGCATATTTGTAAATTCTTCTTTATGCTCAGTATCAACTTTATCTATAGCTTCTTTTAAAATAGTTTCTTTAAGTTCTAACTTAAAGGAGCCACTAATCTTGCCTAATTCAACTTGAGTTTTAGAATTTAAAATTCTAAAGAGTTCACCAATAACACCTTGAAAAGATTTAAAATCCTCACTAAAAGTGTCGCCACTTGGATTTGTTTTAAAAGGTAATAGTTTTATTTGATTTCCAGTAACATGGCTAAAAGTTTTATTTTTAAAATATCGTTTTTCGAGCCCATTAATCCCATCTTTATTTAATTCTATTTTCATCATATCACTTGAAATTTATAACCCCTAAAAGTGTCTTTCGAAAACTTATAATCAACTGCTTTTCCAATATTTACTTCATCTATATACAATGGTGCTTTATTATTGTTTTGATTGATTAAAATATTTATAGAATTAACAAAGTACACATAATTATTGTTGTCTTTTTTATTGGGTCTATAACCTTGAGAAATCATCTTTAAGATTTTAAATAAGCTAAAATCAACGTGTATTTTTATAGAATCAATTTCATTATTTATTTTAAAAGATAAACTAAACTCTTGTGTGAATTTATTGATTTGTGATTCAAATTTCTCTGTAAGTAAATTAACATCGGGCACTACGTCGAAATCCTTAAACACTCTAAATTGAGTTTGTCTTTTTCCAACATTGATAATTACTTTATCATCTGTTTTTGGATCACCATTCCAATTTCTTGCTGCATTCTCAACTAGCCCATATATTTTTTGTATAAATATTTTATTGTTATTATTGTACTGAAATAACCAAATTAAATATTCTTCATAATCAACATCATTTAAATATTTTTCTTCAAAATAATTACAAAAATAATTTAGTCTTATAAATAATCTAGAAAGTTCAGATTTATGAATATTCGTTTTATTTAGCTTAAATTCTATTTTATCCAAGTAGCTTTTGTCAATATGTTTTGAAAAAATAGTAAAAGTTTCTTCAGCATTTATTAAAGTCAATAATATGTCATCTATATGAGCATTTCTGTTGTTACATGGATCTAAACTCTCAATCTTTTCAAACAGACTTGATAATTCAGGATGTTCAAATAAATAGTTAGGAATTAAATTTGAAATATATTCAGCACCATTCATCTTTTCAATTATCTTAAAATAATCCGCTTCATTTATAGTAGCAAGATCAACCGGAACTAAGATATCATGTACAAAATTTAATAAGGTTCGGAGTGATACAATTTCTTTGCTTTTAATTATTGATTTAATTATGAGTTGTGAAACTATTATTCTATTGTTTTTATTAAAAAGAAATTCATAATTATATAAAATTGGACAATATATTTTATCATCAACAATTATCTTGTAATCTTTATATGCCTTGTAAATTGTATTTGCCTCATTTTCAGAAACAATTTTTTCAAGTAGAGAAGAGATTACATCAGATATAGGTCCATTTTCAGTTAATGAATATATATGATAATCAGTAAAATTCACATGATGAAAATAGCTGGCAGAATCAAATTCGTCATTATGAATTAAATCAGTATCTAATATTTTACTAGAAACTATATATTCTTTAAGTAACTTAAATTCTTCACCATATTCTTCTATGAATTTGCTTAAAGTCCCCAGATTAATTGCAAGTATAATTTTGTCTGTTGAATCTTTTAAAGCAGCATCTTTAAATCCTTCTAATAATTTGTACAAGGTTTCATTAGAAGATTCATTTGGATTATGAGATTCAGTAGCATCATTATGAATGACAAATTGAGATATAATATTTTTTAATTCATCATGTAAATGCGAGAGTATATGCGATTTTCCATCACCAACATTACCACAAACTAGTAACAGTTGCGATTTGTTATTTTCAGAAGCATTCGTAATTATTGTTTTTAATTTTTTTTCAACCTGACGCTCAATATGTAAATATTTTTTAAATTGATTTAAATTGGAATGAGTCCCTTGAGCAACAGCATATTTTGATGATTCTCTTAGTTTTTTTAACTCCTCAAGTAACGGGTTTGTGGTCATTCGCTTTAATTGTTTTTAGAGTTGATTTAAAAGTTGAGAGATAGTTATGTTAAAAGCTTTTGCGATTTTTTCTACCACAAGTATTGAAACATTTCTTTTGCCACTTTCGATTCCTGGCATATAAGTTCTATCTAAATCAGAAAGCTCTGCTAATTTTTCTTGAGAATAACCATGAGTCAAACGTAATTCCTTAACACGTTGTCCGAATTTTACCTTAATATCTTCCATAATACGAAGATGTGCTTTAGTAGACAATTGCACAATAGACGATTGTCTACTTAAAGTGTAATTTGGAGTTTCTTGATGTGTTTTTAGAAAAATATATTTTATTGATATGTTTTTACTCTTAAAGAATTATTTAAAAAAAAATCACCTCATGCACCTCCACAAAAAACCCACTTAGTCCAAGTATTCCTAAATCACAGCTGCCATTTGCTTCATTTCACTAATTTTCTTTGTAATAAAAAGATTTATATTTAGGTATAATTAAAAAAGCCTGTTTTACCAAAGGCAAAACTGATTTTTAAAGAACACTATTTTAATGCCTTTATAATTAAAATCAAGGCAATTGACACAGTTGCAACTGCAACAACACCATTGACAAATTTAGCAGTTTCACCATAAACAGTAACACAGTTATTGTTATTGCATAGTGACGCTTGCTCTCTGGTTTTAACTTTATTAAATGTATACATCTAATTAATTTTTTGGTTAATAGAATTCCAAACAACACCACGCCGTGTTCAATCAGCTACCTAATTTTACTTTTCTTTAGTAACACCTTTAAATGGAGTACCATCTTGCTTAACATCCATAAAACGACCAGTTTCAGCATCGCGCTTTATCCATTGCTCCGTTTATGAATTATGAGTTTGACTGCGGTCTTTTACAGCACCATTACGATGTCTGTCTCCAACTTTACCACTTTTAGCCATAGCTTTTTAATGATTTTGTCTAACCAAACTATTTAAAATTGAGGCGTTTGGTCAAAAAACCAAGGAATAATTAGGTAATAAATAGAATTCTATTGCTTTTGCAGAAGAAATATTGAGACGTCAAACTTTTATTTCATCCAACCGAAGCGCAATTCCTTTTTGCTTCGGTTATTTTTTTTTCTATACAAAATAATTCAATATTCGGTCTCTGTCCTCATTCTCCTTATCATTTTTATGATAAATTTCTATAAGAACTATTTTATCTTCCTCCTTGAAATAAGCATAAATTAATCGCAATCCCGAATTAACTCCATTACCTTTTAAGGATTTACAAGCTATTTTTTGTATCTTAATTGCACAGCTTTCAATTCCTAGGTTGTCAATTCTAAAACTAAAAGGAGGTCTTGTATCAGGTAAAATTTCCAAAACTTTCTTTACAACTTCGATATCGTCCTTTAAAGTCTTATACTTTTTCAAAAGACCTTTAAAGTCTTTTTTAAATGGTTCTATTTCTTCAAATACTATCATAACTCGATCTCTTCTTCATAATTTCTTACAGAAAAAGGGGGTTCTCTATAAAAAGCCAATTCATAATTAATTTCTTCTCCATCTTTTGAAGCCATCCAAGGAATATCTTTATGAGAATAATTACTAACAGCAGAAGCTGACCAATCACTCATTTGTTCAATTACTCTATCAATTATCTCTTTTTCACTTGCTTTTAATTCTGTTAAATCAGCTTTTTCTAATGGTAAATAACGAGTTTGAGGATAACCGTGATACTCTGTTTTTACACGTTGTATTTGATTACAATCTATCATTTGCGTGATAATAGCATCAAGGTTTTGAGGCACTGGTCCAAAAGGTAATTTTTTGTAATTAGCTCCAGTAAGATGTTCTTCGTATAATTCATAATAATTAAAATCAGAAAAATACAAAAGCTTGTATAAAACAGTTTCTCCTACATTTGGTTTTCCGGCACACCTTTCCAAAATATACAATAGCACATTTTTAAACTTACCTATTTGTAAAGTTGGTACTGATATTCTCTCCTTTACCGTTTTTGGTTTTTCATTTTCTTCTAAAATAAACAAACCTTCTGTTGTAAAGTCCTCTGACATAAAATCGTCAAGTGAAAAACTAAGAACTTGAGCAAACTTTTGCAGTTCCAAAATATTTAAACTTCTTTTACCCAATTCAATTTGAGTTATAGAAGGTCTAGATATTCCAACAATTTTTGCCAAGTCTTCTTGTGAAAGTTTTTTTTTCTTTCTTAACTCAACAATCCGCTGTCCAATTTGAACTTGTGATATTTGAAAAAGCATAATTTTGAGATATTAGTTAGTGGGTACAAATATATAAAATGTTTTAATATAAAACAAAATTATGTTTCAATTTAAAACAATATTTTAATCAACTCATAATCTTCAAAAAAAGGATACGTCTCGCTAACAGAAATCTACATCCAACTCAATCCATCTCTTTGCTTACCGCTGAGTACGTTGACCCATATGCTCGGTGGTGTGGAGAGGCTCTTCCTGCTCGATTCTAGCGGGGCAGTCTGCTCGATTAACGGTTTGTTGTTTTTCGTCCTTTCAATTTATCCATCTTTTCAGATATAATATTATCCATTTGAGAATTGGACTCTTTTAACTTATTAATTATTCTTTGAAAATTAACTTCATCTCTATTTTGGGATAGTTTTTGTTTGATTTTTATTTCAGTAGGAATTATTTTTAAGCCCAACGCTCCTTTCATTTCTTGTTCAACAAATTCAGCACCCATACGTTCTGTTGTAATTGGACATTTTTGCGGTAATTCAAAATAGTCAGTTAACTTTTTCAAGTGGTTGTACAACTCCTTATCTGACATAATTTCTACCCGACCATATATTTGTATTTCTTCATAATTCCAAGTTGAAACATTTATATGATCATACCAAGAAGATGAAATATATGTATGTGCTCCTAAAAAGTCGCATAAAACTTCGTCTCCTTCTTCAATTTTTTTAGCAATAGGACTAACCTTGTTAATATGCGTTTCTATTATAAAAAAGTTATCTCCAAGTTCATTAATTTGCATCATAGCTTTGGTAGAGATAATTCTTTCTTTATAAGTTATTAAACTAGAAAAAGAATTTTCTTTTATAATCTCTTTAAGAAGTTCAAAATTTTCAGATTTAAACAGCTTTGGTAAATGCATATTTTCTAATTTTAAATTATATTTCTTTTTTTGCAGTTCTGTCATTTACAATGACCGCTAACATAATCCTCGGCTTGGTCGTCGTTTTCTGCGGGAAACACCATTTATGCAGTAGCGACTATACAACCAAAAGAAGGTGTTTTGCCGCTATTGTATAACGTATCCTATATTCATTAACTTCTACAAATATGTATAAACGAAAGATATAAATTTTTGGGTTTCTATATTTAATAAAAAAACTAAAAAATATTTTATTCTTTCTAGTTTTCTTCCTTTATACAAGGTTTTAATTTTAGGTAAACACAAACTATTTTTATCTCTCACAATTCTAGCACCTTTTTTTATTATAGGTTAAGGAATGCTCATAGAATCCATTATAAAAGTATTTTTTGGCTATTTAATTTTTTATTTTTTTTGAATTTATTACGTGCACATCTCTCTGTGGAAAAGGAATTATTATATTGTTCTGCGATAATTTTTCTAATATACCAAAGTTTAGGTCGCTTGTAATTTTGCCCTGTTTTTGGATTTGAGCAGTTGTCCAAATACGCAATTCAAAATTAAGGGAACTCTCTCCAAAATTAATAAAGCGAACTACTGAAGCGGGGTCTTTAAGGACATCCTCATTTTCAAGCGCAACTTCAAGTAAAAGCTTTTCAACTAGTCTTACATCAGATGAATAGGAAACGCCAATTGGGATTCTAAACCTAATAACCTTATCATTATGACTCCAATTGATTACTTCTTTATTAATAAAATCTGAATTAGGAACAATAATGTTGATGTTGTCGTTTGTTAAAATGGTAATTGCTCTTGCAGAAATTTTAATTACGTTGCCTGATGTGTCTCCAATCTCAATTCGATCTCCAAATTTTACAGGGTGCTCTATAAGAATAATAATACCACTGATAAAATTACTAAAAACACTTTGCAGTCCAAAACCAATTCCAATTCCTAGTGTTCCAAATAGAACCGTCAGAATACTCATATCAACTCCTGCAGTGGAAACAATAATAATTAATCCTGTAGCGATAAAGAAAATTCTAAATAAGTTTGCAATGGCATATCTCATTCCTAAATCAAGTTTTCTTTTTGGAAGAATTTTGTTTTTAAGAAGTCGCACGATGATGTTTGCAGCTATTATTAATAAAATGATGGAAAGAATAAAGACGGTAAGTTTCCATAGAGTAATTTCATTACTTCCTAAAGAGAAAATTTTGTAATCTAGAAAATCTTTTATTTGCTGAAATATGTTTTTTAGTATTTCCATTTCTTAAAATTTATAAAATAAAGGGATTAATATGCTTGCAAGTATCCAGAATAACAAATTTAGAGGCGCTCCAACCCTGAAGAAATCAAAAAATTTATAATTTCCCGCTGCATAAATCATGGTGTTAGTTTGATAACCCACAGGAGTCATAAAACTTGCCGAGGCTGCAAACATTATCGCAAATAAAAAGGGTTTAGCATCTACATCCATAGTATTAGCCATAGAAATTGCAATGGGCGTAAGTAAAACAGCAGAAGCACTGTTGGAAATCAATGAAGTTAAAACCATTGTAACAAAATATAATACAGAAACCAATGCTATTGGTCCCCAACTTCCAAAAAGAAAGAGAATATTTTCAGCCATTAGGCTTGCAGTTCCTGTTTTTTCCATTGCAATTCCCAGACTAATTGTTCCGGCAAGAAGAAAAATCACATCCCAATTAATTGCTTTATAGATCTGTGTCATGGTGATTGAGCGAAATAAAACCAATGCTGAAACGCCTATGATTGAACTTGCCAATATGGGAAGGATGTTAAGTGAAGGCAATAACACTACCGCTGCTAAAATTGAAAAAACAGTTATTAAGTTTCGATTATTCACTTTAATTTTTTCTTCTTTCTCAGAAATAATGATAAACGGATTTTCAATATCATTTGCCCCGCTTTTGTAATCGGCAAATTTTTCCTTGTCTCCGCTTAATAAAAGAATGTCTCCTGGACGAATTATGGCTCTCTTAAGCAGGGTGTGAAGAATTCCCTTTCGACTTCTAATGGCAAGAACTACGGCTCCAAACTGATGTTTAAATTTTATTTGCGAAATAGTCTTTCCCTGCAACTCGGATCCAGGAGTAATAAGTGCTTCAGCAAGTGTAATATCTTTTGTCTTGCGTTCTTCTTCACTTATTATATTTCCTTGAATAATTTCAACCCCTTCTCTTTTCTGAATAGTACTAATCTTTTTAAAATTACAACTTAGTCGCAAAATATCACCTGCAGCAAGGATGGTCGAATAATTTGGTTTTGAAAAATGTTCTTCTTCTCTTCTAAATCCAATTATTTCAATTTTCAAATTTGTTATTATTGGCGACTGAGATATTGTTTTTCCAATTGAAGGGGCATCTGGTAAAATCCGAATATCAGTTAGGTAATCTCCCATATCGTATTTCTTCGTTAATTGATTTGAAACTGCTCTTTCAGGTATTAATTTATTTCCTGCAAAAAGTAAATATAATACTCCAGCCAAAAATAAAAAAATTCCTACAGGAGCCATTTCAAACATTCCAAATGGTGCGAGCCCTTCTGCTTCAGCAATACCACTTACAATAATATTTGTGGAAGTACCAATAAGAGTACAAAGCCCACCAAACATTGATGCAAAAGAAAGGGGAATCAAAATCTTTGAGGGACTGATTTTTGCTTTTGCACTCGCCGATAAAATTATTGGAATGAATACAGCAACTACCGGAGTATTGTTTATAAATGCAGAAATTACTCCTGCGAAAATCATTATTAGTAAAATACCTTTTGTTCTGTTTTTAACCAATACTTTTGAAAGATAATTTCCAATATTTACAAGTTGACCTGTATTTAGAATAGCAGCACTCAAACCATACATTGCCATAATTGTTATTGTTGCACTGTTGCTAAATCCTCTTACAGCATCTACAGGAGTTAAAACTCCACTAATCATTAACAACGATATAATAACTAAACCAACCAAATCTACACTTAGCCACTCAGAAATAAAAAGTATAACTGCAATAATTATAATACCTATTGTGAACCACTGATCAATTGTCATATTTTAAGTTTTTTGCTTTCTATTCATATCTTATATTAATTGCGCTTTAGCTCTCAATACTATTTTTTTATTCCTTCCAGACACTAGTTAACAGATATTTAATTTATTACCTTTTGTGATATAAGATATAATAGGAAAGAATAACGTCGTTATAGTTAAATGAAAGATATCTGTGTCTGTAGAAGAGAATATGATTCCTCCATTACCAGATAAGTAAATATTAAAATGCATGTATATTAATATTTAACTATCAAATAGTTATTTAGTAGCAATTATAAATATATAAAACGAACGATTATTTTTGCTTTATAATTGATTTTTCTCAAGCGTTTTTTCAAACGCTTTTCTTGGACTTCCTCTAAAATATACTTCGCCACAATATACATAATTCATTTTCTTAAAAATGCTTATCATGGCATAATTATCAAAATTGGTATCCGCTTTTACGCTGTAAATATTGTTTTGAACAGCAAATTCTTCAATATAATTGAAAATTATTTTGGCACAGCCTTTTCCTAAATATTCTTCTGCAATGGCAACTCGGTGAAAGACTATAAAATCACAATTTGTAAGCCATTTACCCTCAATATTTTGATATTCTGGTTCGTCATTAATAAGAATCGCACAATAACCTATAACAGTGTTTCCATCCGTTAAAACGAAACCAGTTTTTTTTATAATATCCTTTTCTAAAACTTCAGGATTTGGGTAACCGTCCTGCCATTGATTGCTTCCGTCTTCTTTTCTTCGTTGTATTGCATCTTTTAGGATGTCCCATATTTGAGGAATTTCGGTAATTTTTGCTTTTCTAAAAGAATGATTCATTTGGATATAATTTTAAAAACTTACTTTCTTCTCACATATATATGCTTAATATTTGCATTGCTTGTTTCTCGTACGTCAATTTCAAATTTGTTGATGTTTTTTATTAGAGGCAACATTTTTGGAAAGCCATAATTTCTTGGATCAAAATCGGGTTTCTTTTTTAACATTAAGTTACCTAGATCGCCAAGAAAAGCCCAACCATTTTCGTCTTCTAAATCGTCTATACTGTCTGCAAATAGTTTAATAATTTTTGGATCAATTTTGCTTAAAGGACTATTTTTTGCTTTGGGTTTACTCGTGGTTTTTTTGTTTCCTGTTTCATTTACACTTTCGATTTCTTCTTTTTTCAAAATTTCAATATAAATAAACTTGTCGCAAGCTGTTATAAAAGGTGTTAACGTTTTCTTTTCGCCAATACCTATTACTTTCATGCCAGCTTCTCTAAGTCTAGTTGCTAATCGTGTAAAATCAGAATCGCTAGAAACAATACAAAAACCATCTACATTTCCAGTGTATAATATATCCATAGCATCAATAATTAAAGCGCTATCCGACGAGTTTTTACCAGAAGTATAACTGTATTGTTGCACTGGCGTTATGGCATTTTCTAACAAGACATTTTTCCAGCCAGAAACGGTAGGTTTTGTCCAATCGGCATAAATTCGTTTAAATGTAGGTGTGCCATATTTTGCTATTTCTTCAAACATTTCTTTTACATTTGCATAGGGAACATTATCGGCATCAATAAGTACTGCAAGTTTTAATTCTTTTTTTGTATCCATAGGTTAGCTATTTGAATGGTAGAAACAATAGTATTCAAATATAACGAAATTGAACTACATATTGTAAAATTGGTTTTGATAGTTATAATGTTTTTTATTTTTTAGGTTTACTCAAAATTTAGAATATGGAGTTTTAAAGCGTTTCAATACAAAGGCAAAAACAGATAATAACACCGGTTTTGGAAGTGATTCTTCTAATTATGGTGGTTGTTTTTTAACTAAAAACGGAAATGCTAATATTTATAAAGACGGAATTGGTTTTTTTGAAAGTATTAATTGGTAAGACACCACGTTGAATATGCCCCGTTGGAAGTTCTTATTTATAGTATTACTCTTTTATGTTGTTGTCAATTTAATTTTCGCAATACTTTATTTTTAATAGGAGTAGAGCATTTAAACGGAATAACAACTAATACAAATTTGAAAAAATTTGGTCAAGCCTATTTTTTTAGCATACAAACTTATACAACTGTATGTTATGAACATGTTATTCCAACAGGCTTTTTAACAAGTATAGTTTCTTTAATTGAAGCATTAATTAGTTTATTAACTTTTGCTATTGCAATGGGTTTTTTTAGGTTCGTTTTAGTAGGCCAAGTGCATTTGTACGGTTTTCAGAAAATGCTATTATTGCGCTTTATCAAGATGGAAAGGCTTTAATGTTTCGATTAGCTCAAAAACACTAACTTAGTAGATGCTGAAGCAAGATTAACTGTTGGTATACGTGTGGAAGAAAATGGTGCAGTTGTAAATAAGTTTTAATCTATTTTAATTTTAGAATAATATTGTAGTTTTTCAATTCTTCCATTGCTTCTTTAGATTGATGATTGAAGTTGTTTTCTAATTCTTTATAGTGTTTTTTATGGTGTATTTTTCTAACACAATCGTAAAAACGACGTATTTCTTCTGAGGAAGTTAATTCTAATTTTGGAACATTAACTTTGTTTCCGTTTTGGTCTTTAGCAACCATTGTAAAATAACTAGAATTACAATGTTTTATTTTTCCGGTTTGAATGTTTTCAGATAGTACTCTAATTCCCACAATCATAGAACTATTTCCAACATAGTTTACAGTGGCTTTTAGGGTAACCAATTCGCCAATTTCAATTGGATTTAAAAAATCTACCGTATCGACTGAAGCCGTTACACAATAAGAACCTGAGTATTTTGATGCCGAAGCAAAAGCAATTTGATCCATAAGTTGCAATAAATAGCCACCATGAATTTTTCCGCTAAAATTAGAATGCGAAGGCAACATAAGTTCCGATAAGGTAACTTTTGAGGCTTGGACGGTATTGGATTCTTTTAATTTCATTATTCACCGTTTGAAAAATAAGGGGAAGTTTCTTTTTCTACTTTCGTAATAAAAAAATGTGTATCGCCCCACAAAAAAAAAGTTTTGTAGCGTTCTACATATTCTACTTTAATAAAATTTCCTTGGTATTTTTTTAAGTTATCAATTACTTCTGGTTGATTGTCCATTATAGAAAATTGAAATACTTGTGCACCTGAAATTCCTTGACTAATTTCGCCCTCCCAAGTTTTTATAATGTATCCTTTTTTACTTATTTTAATTAATTCGCCACTTCTTACACCTTCGCTATACGGAACATAATATACAAATGTAAAATATAATGCTGCAACTAATGTTGTTAATAAAAGCACATACAGGAAGAATTTTTTTACTGGATGCATTTTCTTTTTTTGTTCTTGCAATGTGTTAATTTTAGTTGCTGTCAGATTCATTTTCTATAGCCCTTTTAATTATGTTTTCTGGTAAAGCTTTTTTAGCTTTTGCACCCATTTTTTTCAATTTTTCAACACTGTTTACTAAATTTCCTTTTCCCTCCACTAGTTTGTTCATGGCGCTACCGTATTCAACTTTAGCTTCGTCCATTTTTTTACCAATTTTTAACAAATCGCCCACAAAACCTTCAAATTTATCGTATAAAGCACCAGCTTGTCGAGCTATTTCAATGGCATTTTCTTGTTGCTTTTGGTTCGTCCACATACTGTCAATAGTTCGCAAAGTTGCCAAAAGAGTAGAAGGCGTTACAATAACAATGTTCTTTTCAAATGCTTTGTTATAAAGTAAATTATCTTCGTTTAAAGCCAACGCAAATGCTGGTTCAATAGGAATGAAAAGTAGCACAAAATCTGGGCTTTCCATTTCGTAAATGTCTTGGTAATTTTTATCACTTAATTGATCCACGTGTCTTTTTACCGAATTTACGTGTTCTTTTAAGAAAGTAGCTTTCGCAACGTCATCTTCTTCATTTACAAAACGTTCATAAGCGGTTAAAGAAACTTTAGAATCGACAATCATTTTCTTTCCATCGGGAAGGTTGATAATTACATCGGGAAGAACTCTAGAGCCCTCTTCGTTAGTAAAACTTTGCTGCACTTCATACTCGCGACCTTTCTCTAGACCAGATTTTTCTAAAACACGTTCTAAAACCAGTTCGCCCCAGTTCCCTTGCATTTTACTATCACCTTTTAAAGCTTTGGTAAGGTTAATAGTTTCCTTACTCATTTTTTCATTCATGTCTCGTAAGCCAAGAATTTGTTGGCGCAACGCTGCATGATAATCAATACTTTCTTTATGTGTGTCGTCTACTTTTTTCTCAAATAACTGAATTTTCTCTTGCAGCGGACTCAAGATATTTTTCATGTTTTCTTTGTTTTGCTCGGTAAACTTGTTTGTTTTTTCTTCCAGAATTTTGTTTGCTAAATTTTCAAATTCTTTGGTAAACTTTTCTTGAAGCTGTTCTACTTCTTGCTTTTGTTCTTTGTTGCGTTCTAATAAATTATCAAAATCGTTTTCTTTTTTTGCCAAATGAATTGCAAAAGCTTCTTTTTCTTTTTGAATGTTGTCTTTTTCAGAAACAATTTGTGAAATATTTTTTTCAAACTGATTTTTATCTGCTAAAAATTGGTTTTTTAATTGTTCTATTTGCCCTAATAAACCATTTACACGTTCTTCTAATCCTGATTTTTCAGATTGTGATTCGGCTTTTGAAAGCATTTTACCAATAAAAAAACCTATGGCTAAGGCTAAAATGAAAACGGCGATTATTAAAATTGTTTGCGACATATATTGTAAAATTTAGGTAAAGTTAAGTATTACTTTTTAACATTTGAAAAATCATATTTTTTTAATGTTTTTTGAAGTATTTTCCAATGATTTCTAATTTGGTTTTTAATTTCAGGAGAATTCATTTCTTCTGAAGCTCTGTAAATGTATTTAATATAATTTCCTCTATATTTTCTTTTAAAAGGATTGGTAATTCTTCTGTTCTTTATGAATTCTGTTCTTTTTGCATCTAACTCTCTTGACTTAATTCCTTTGTAACTATATAAACGATAAATTTTTCGTTTAAATAATGCTGCTTCATCTTGTAATTTGTTTTCTTTAATTTTTTCAACTCTTTTAGATTTTCTTTTTATAGAGTCTTTCATGTTTCTGTAAAATCCAGCTAAATTTTTAGATTTAATTAAGGTTTTATAGCCATAAAATTCAAAGCCTAAGTAGTTTAAAGGAATGTCTTTTACTAAATTTAATTCTTTATCTATTTTAAAACATTGTAATTTTTTATTATCAATTTTAAATAAAGTCTTTTCAGTTTTTTCTTTTGATATTACTAATTCAATGTTTTTTATTTGTTCTACTACAAAATTTTCAACAAATTCTACTTCATTCTCTTTACAAATAACAATAATATCATCTGAATATCTTCTGTAAAAAATATCTTTCGGAGTTGTTAAATTTTTAATAATTGCTTCGTCAAATGGTAACATGTAAATATTAGCCAATAATGCACTAATTGGTAAACCTTGTGGAATTCCAATTAACTTTCCGTTTTTATGTTTTTGATTTTTATGTATTATTATGTCTGAATCAACAAGGTCTTTTATGGAGTCAAAAAAAGTATGTTTACCTTCTTTTTTTAATCGCATAAGTTCCTTTTCGTCAAAATGATTATTCTTAGTTTTTAAATCATTTAATTTAACGTATGAAAACTTAGTAGCAGCTTTAAAAATATTATAATGATCTTCTGGAAGAGTTTTATGACCTAAAACTTTAGCCCAAATTAACTTTAATTGTTTGTGATTTAATGTTGGAAAGAAATTTTCAATATCAAAAGCTAAAACAACACAATTCTCTCTTTTTTTAATTTCATCAAAAATATCTTTAGCAAAATGAACATTGTTTTTAAATTTTACTTTATCATCTGTTAGTATTTGTCGATATGCAGAAACGGCATTAGATAAATTAACATCTTTTTTTAAGTAAGCTTCATATTTAGGAGTAATTATTTTTTGAGTATAATAAGAATAAATATGAGCATCAATATGACTAGCATATAAAATTTCTCTAATTTTTGTATTTGAAACAACGTTTTCTTTTTTGTCTATTTTTTTATGAGAATGTCTTGTTACTCCATTAAAATCTGAAAGTTTATATCTTCTCTGTTTGATTTCTTTAAATATTAAAGGATAAAAAGAATGTTTTGCTACTTTTTTAGCATTAGAAATATAGCTCTCTATGTCTTTTTTAATGGACAAAGGAGTTTTGTTTGAAAAATGAGGATAACCTCTGTCTTTAAACCAATCTTTTTCTTTAATCATATTTAAATGAAAGCAATAGAAGTTCTCGCACGGTTTTTTAACAAAATAAAACGTAACATCTCAAAAGAGATTGAGCCATTAGCCGAATTCTCGACTCCCGTTGTTTTTTTACGTTAATATATAACCCATTAGACCTTATGATAACATTAAATCCTTCAGAATTACTAGCGTCTGTAACAATTCAGTTAGTTTGTCGTCTTATAAAGAAGAAAACAAAACGGCACGAAATTTGTACTGACATAATTGATTTAATACTGAACCCAACGTTGGGAGAAGTATTTAATCAATTAATTACTCTTTTCTTAATCTACATATTTATTAACCCTTAAAATTAATTAAGGTTTGATTAAGTGGTTTCATTTTTCAACGAAACACAGTAGTTCAACAAATGTTTTATTTCAATAACTAAAGAACTTCCTTGCTTTGTGTAAATGTACTATTTTTTTGTATTTTTATGAAAATAAAATAAACATGGCTTTTACACATAACTTCGAAATAGGAGAAATAGTAACACTAAAATCTCATCCATTATTTAGAGAACATTCTAAGATTATTGAATTTTCAACTCAAGTACCGCCTTTAATGATTGTAAAGGAAATTTTTTATGAAGACGAAAAGAAGAAGAAAATATTTAATGAAGAGCTTGGTGCAGATTTTCAAATTGCAGATTTAATAAAATATAATTGCGTTTACTTTAATTCAAATAAAAGTGAATTTATAGAGGTTACTCTTTATGAGTCAGTTTTAAAATCATATAAAGACTTAAAATATTACAAAGAGGTTAAGAAAAAGGAAGAAACAAAATTTATCGATGATAAACTATTAATAGCTGAGGTAGTAGGTTATTCATCAATTGATGTATATAAATTTGGTAAAGTTGTTCAATTTAAAACTAAAAAATTAGAGCAACGAAAACCTTATGATGGTAATTCTGAAAAGATTACTAACAATTCATCTCAAACTCCTGATTTTGTTTTGTCAGGGATTAAAAATGAAAATATAATAGACGGCTTTTATCCAGATGGTAATCCTAAAAAAGTATTTTCGAAACAGTTATATAAAATAGTTTGGTTTAATCATTTTCAACAAAAATTTAGTGAACAATATTTACCAAAAGAATTTTTCGTAGAAAACATTCCGTTTTCATAATGCACCGCCATTTTTTATTACATAAGCCACACAGTTATTTGAGTCAGTTTGTTCGGGAACAAAAACGAAAGAAAAGATTATTGGGCGAATTATTTGCGTTTCCGGAAGGAACAATGGCAATAGGGCGTTTAGATGAAGACTCCGAAGGTTTATTATTACTAACAACAGACGGAAAAGTTAGCGAGCAAGTAAGAAGAAAAACAGTTGAAAAAGAATATTACGCACAACTAGACGGAATAATTACACAAGAAGCTGTTGCCGAAATGACAACTGGAGTTGAAATAGGTTTTAACGGAACAAAATATTTAACCAAAAATTGTAAAGCCAAACTTATTCCAGAATTACCAAGTTATATTGGACCAGGAAGAAGAATTAGAGACGAACGCCACGGACCAACAAGCTGGGTTTCTATAACGTTAACCGAAGGAAAATTTCGACAAGTTAGAAAAATGACTGCTGCCGTAGGGTTTCCTACTTTACGATTGATAAGAATTAGAGTTGGAAATGTAACATTAGAAGGTTTAAATGCTGGCGATGTAGTGGAAGTAAATAGTTTTTTTAAGGAAGAATAGAGGAGGAGCAGGAAAGAAGAAAGAATAAAGAAAAAAGAAGAAATAAGTTAGAAGAAAGAAAAAAGAAGAAAGAGAAAAGATCTTTTGAGGACTTTTAGACTTTATGAATACCCTATTAATCGAATCAACAAATCAACAAATAATCAAATAATCAAATAATCAAAAAATGCTAAACATAGTTTTAATTGAACCAGAAATTCCTAATAACACTGGAAATATTGGCCGTTTGTGTGTAGGAACAGAAAGTAGACTACATTTAATTCATCCGTTTGGATTTGAAATTACCGATAAAAATTTAAAACGTTCTGGTTTAGATTATTGGGTACATTTAGATTGGAAAGAATACCAAAACGTGGCCGAATGGAAGTCTCAAATTCCTGATTTATCCAGAGTTTTCTTAATGAGTTCTCATGCCGATAAAAATTATTTAGAAACAGAATTTCAAGATGGCGATTGGTTGGTTTTTGGAAAAGAAAGTAAAGGTTTAAGCGAAGAAGTAATGGCTCAATTTCCAAATCACTTAACCATTCCTATTTCAAAATACGTAAGAAGTTATAATTTAGCAAATTCAGTCGCTTTTGTAATTGGAGAAGCGAAAAGACAAATTTCAATAAAAAAATAATGGGCTTTTAAAGCCCATTATTTAAGTTTTTTTTGTTTTTATGTAGAAGTTATATTATTTTAAAATTGCTTCTAATGGCTTTAATTGTTCTATATCTAGTTTAGACTTCTTTAAAACTTCTATAAAAGTAAAAATATCAGCTGTGTTCATGTTGTCTCCAAGTACTCTCACTATAACAAAGCCAGAATCTACATTCTTTGCATATACAACAAACTCATCTATTTTATCGTCTTCTCCTACATAATAAACGGAAACTGCTTGACTACCAGAACCAAATTTCATTAATTTTTGGTAGTTTTCGTCCTTTAAAATTGCTTTTACTTTAACTTCTTCTTCCTTAAATTTATTGGTGTTTAAAGAATCTTTTTTGAAGGCAATAATGTTCATTTTGTCAAATGTTTCTAAAACTTTCTTTTCAGATTCGCTTAAAGATGCTTTTTCAAGATTTAAAATACTTGGAGAAATATCTATTGCTATAAAATCTTGATCTTCTGTGTTTTCTACAAAATACTTTTGTAAAGTAGGTTTGTTAGAACAACTAAACAAAAGAATAGAAAAAAGTACTACTATTAATTTTTGCATAATTTATTTTTTAGAAGCTTTTTTAAGCTCGTTTCCGCCTGGAAGATTCATTTTTTCTGTTAAAGCAGATATTTCATTTAAATTAAAACTTCCTGTTAAAGACATTATAATAGCTTGCTTATCTTTTGAAGTTGGATCTTCAATAAACATTAACAATTCTTTTACTATATTTTCTGAAGGACCAGATTTTACATAGATGTTTACTTTTTTACCACCTTCACTCACACGCATTAATTCTTCTAACGGATTTGATTTTAAATAACTAGCTACAGTAGATTTCATGTCGGCAGAAACTTTTACGCTAGACGACATAAATACTTTTAAGTTATCTAATTTTTTTATCAAAATCATAAACTGTTCATCGTTCTTATCTTTAGCGTCTGCTTTTACTTTTCGCATTAATTCGAACATCTTTTTATTTACAATAATAGATCTTACGCCTTCTAAATCTTCAAATTTATCAAATGCAGTTTGAGAAAACCCTAAGTTTGCAAATGCAAATAATACGATACTTAATATTAAATTTTTCATTTTTTATTATTTAAAAATTGTTTTTTTTGATTTATTATACTCTTGTAATACTACAAAACTTTCTACTCCATAACTTACATTTTCTGAAAGCATTTCCAATGCTTTTTGCGTTTCAATTAGTGCAACTTCTGGATCATCATATGTGCCTAAATTCTCATTAGGTTCATTTAATTTCATATAAAAAAGTGCTGTTCCAAAAAGAACTATAAAACTTGCAGCAATTCCTATCCATTTTACGACGTTTCGTTTTCTAGGTTGTAATGGAAGTATTTTTGTAAACTGTATTTCTTCTTGATTTTTAAAATAACCAAACATTGACTTATAAGGTTGCAAATGTAATGCCACATTGTTAGAAGAAAAATAAGTCTTTAATTCTCTTTCTTCGGCAATGCTAGTGTTTCCTTCTAAATACTTATTTAGTAATTGTTCTATTTGGACTAATTCCATAATTGTGTTTTGCTACTAATTTTTCTTTTATTGTTTTTCTTGCTCTTGATAAAGCTACCCGTACTGCTGTTTCATTCATTTCTAACGCTTCGGCAATTTCGCTAAATTCATATTCTTCAACATCGCGCATTTGCACTATTAACCGTTGTTGTTTTGGCAAATTGTTCATTATTTTTTCTACCCAACTCCAACTGTCTTTATCTTCTACTTGTTTGTCTATTCTTGGTTGTTTGTCAGAATAATTGCTGTGTACTAATTTTAAATTACTTGCTCGTTTCGATTTTAATTGATCTAAACAGTAGTTTTTTGTCATGGTTACTGCAAGTGCTTCAATACTATTGTATTTATTTAAACCTTCTTTTTTATTCCATAAACGAATAAGAACTTCTTGTGTAGCATCTTCTGCTTCTTCTGTACTAACTAATAAACGCTTAGCAATTCTAAAAACTTTATCTTTAAACGGAGATATAATATTTAAGAACTCCTGTTGCTTCATTTTAGTTATTAATTGGTTTATAAGGTAGACGAATATAATTTAATTTTGTTACATATAAAAATAAGATTACTTTTATATATTTGAAAACAAAGTACTTGAAACTTTTATACACATGAAAAATAAAGTTTACTTATTATCCTTATTATTAATTTCCTCCGTTTCAATATTTATAGGCTGTAGCGCTGATTTTGATGACAATCTGCAAAGTGGAAGTGTTAATAATTTTATTTGGAAAGGTTTAAATACGTATTATTATTGGTTAGAAGATTCTCCTGACTTAGCAGATGATAGATTTGCAAATAACGACAGTTATCAATCTTTTTTAAGTTTGTATTCTCCTCCACAGGACTTATTTGAACACTTAACTGTTGATCGAACAATTGATCGATTTAGTGTTGTTTTTTCCGATTATACTGCTTTAGAACAAGCTTTATCTGGTACACAAAAAAATAATGGTGTAGATTATGAACTTCGTTACAAATTAGGAAGTACAACTGAAATTTTTGGTTGGGTTAGATACATTTTACCTAATTCAGATGCTGCTTCAAAAAACATCAATAGAGGCGATCTTTTTTACGCAGTTAACGGAATTTCTCTAAATGTAGATAATTACAGATCTTTATTAGCTAGTGAAAATTATACTTTAAACTTAGCGACTTATGATGGTGGGAATATTACTCCAAATGGAAATTTTGTGGCTTTAAGTAAAACGGTTTTTTCAGAAAATCCAGTTCATATAAAAAAAACGTTTACAATAGGCGGTAAAAAAATAGGCTATTTAATGTATAATGGTTTTTATGCGCAATACGAAACAGAACTGAATACTGCTTTTAATTATTTTGCATCAGAAGGAGTTACCCATTTAATTTTAGATCTAAGATATAATTCTGGAGGTTCTGTCAATACTAGTGCGCGACTTGCAAGTATGATTACAGGTCAATTTAACAATGAAATTTTTGGGATACAACAATGGAATTATAAAATTTTAAATTTAATTAATCCAGAAGATTTATTGACTCGTTTTACAAATACATTGGGTAACGGAAGTGGAATTCAAAGTTTGAACCTCAATAAATTATACGTATTAACTTCTAAAAGAACAGCCTCTGCAAGTGAATTAATAATAAATGGTCTTATTCCATATATTAATGTTACACAAATAGGAGATGTAACAACAGGCAAAAATGTTGGCTCAATTACGCTTTACGATTCGCCTACTTTTAGAAAAGTAAATGTAAACCCAAATCATAAATATGCCATGCAACCTATTGTTTTAAAGATTGCAAATAAAAACAACTTTAGTAATTATGTTAACGGTTTAGAACCAAATATTTCTCAATTAGAAGATTTAAGCAATCTTGGAATACTTGGAGAATCTAGTGATCCTTTGCTAAATACTGCGTTAAATTATGTAGATGTAAACGGTCGTTTTTCTATAGCGCAACCAGAACACAATTTTAGGCATTTTGAAGATGTCAAATCATTAAATGCATTTGGCAATGAAATGTATTTAGATAATTTACCAAAATAACTATAATAAAAAGAGGTTCTAGTAAATATACTAAAACCTCTTTTAAATTATGGATTGTTTATTTTGACTTAAACCCAGATAATATGTTTAAAAATATATTCTTGTATAATATTCTTTTTTCTTAAAACTGAAAATTCAATCCTAATTTATAATTTCTTCCTCTTGTAGCATAACCAATATTTTCCTGAAACGCTTCATTTAAAATATTATTAACTGTTCCAAATAAAGAAAGTCTGTTTTTAATAACATTTAATCTAAAATTTGCATGTACCAATTGATAAGCTGCTAAAGAAATGCTTTCAGTTCCAAAAGTTGAACTATTATAAAAAGCATCATTACGCTTGTCTACAAATTGATATTGTAAACCAAATGAAGCTTTTTCACTTAATTTATAATCTATACTAGTGTTTACTTTATGTTTAGGAATTAACCTGCTTAAAGGTTGTTCCACTTCTGTAAAAGTATAATTAGCATTTGCCGATAATTTAGTGCTTATATTGTAAGTAATAGAAGTTTCAATTCCTTTTGCATTATAGGTACCACCAATATTAATGTAATTGGATGCAAATGTAATTGGATTAGTAAAAAAGCCAAATGAATTTGTTTCTTCTCTGAAAAAACCAACCGTATTTAGGGTTAATTTTTTTGAAAATAAATTGGTTTCAAATCCAGCTTCAATCGTAGAATTTTCTTCAGGTGTTAAATTCAAATTTCCGTAAGCAGAAAACAACTGATATAAACTTGGCGTAATATAAGCCGTACTATATGAAGCAATAGCTTTTAAAGGTAAGCTAGAGAAATTGTAACTTGGATTCACATTATAAACAAGGTGGTTTCCGTACACATTATGGTTATTCATTCTTGCTCCAGCATTAACGTTCAATCCGAAATTTGAATTATACACAACAGTTGCATAAGGATCAATAATATTAAACTTTGCAGCTTCATTTTCAATATTTGTATAAGCATCTACCTGCGCCATATCAAAGTATTGTGCTTGTAAACCAACGATTGCATAAATTTGACTCGAAAAATTATATTTATTAAATAAATCCGCATTCATACTTCTGGAAGAATAACTATAGTTGTCAACTGTATTTGACCAAGAACTAAAAATGTTAATTTCTCTATTCATTTTAGAGGCCGATGTGTTTAAAACCAATTCTCCTTTAGTGTATTTATATCTAGGAGAAAAGCCAACTCTAAATTGCTCGCTACTTCCATTATTATGAACTTCATCATTACTAAATGTTAGTCCAGCATATGGAGAATCGAAAGTGTTTTTAATTTTGTCGTAATTACCAAAAAAGTCAAGAGACAATTTATCGGATACTTTAACGCCTACTTTTTGTAAAACATTAACTCTTGAAAAAGTATCATCTTCAAAATCTTTACCAAATGCTTCCGAAAAACCTTTTGTTTCCGTACTACTCAAAGAGGTTAAGTAATTTACTTTACCCAAAGTTCCGTTTACCAAAAAGCCTTGGTTAAAATCTTGAGCAGAAGTTTTGCTTTGTTCCGAATTATTTTGAGTTCCAAGTGAGAAAAATGCATTTCCAGAAAGAGCCGATTTATTTGCTTTTTTCAAAGTAATATTAATTACACCTGCAGCTGCACCTGAACCATATAAAGTACTGGAAGCGCCTTTTAAAATCTCAATACTTTCCACCATATCTACATTTAATAAACGTAAATCATATTCTGAATTAATATTGGAAGGATCGTTTACAGGTACGCCATCAATATAAATGGCAACTTGGCGGTTTCTTCCACCTCTGATGTAAATTCCTTGGTTTTTACTATTAGCAGATTGGTTTCCATTAATTTCAATTCCTGCAACTTGGCTTAGAACATTTGAAACAGATTGTCCTGGTCTTTTAGCTAAATCAGCAGCTGTGATTTTTTCAATAATCTTTCCAGATTTTTCCTTACTTTGTGCAAATTTAGTGTCAGAAACGACTACCTCTTTTAATGGATTAATTTTTAAAGAATCTTTTTCTTGTGCGTAAGAAATTGTGGTTAAAAGTGCTGTACACAAGCTCCACTTAATAAACTTAGTGTTCATTTTGTTTGTAATTAATTTAATAAAATTGGAAGAAAAGCACAGAATTATCCCATACTCAAACCTTTTTTCCCGAAAGTTTGTTACTCAGCGAATAGGGCAGGTCTCCTGGCTTGCGTCTTGTTATTTACCTTCCCAAGAAACTAATAGGTAGTTTACTCAGTGGTTTTGTAGATAATAACAAGCTTTATAGCTTACAGTTGCGGGTACAGCTTTGGTATTAAACCAAATTCCCTTTTAATGTTGTTTTGAAAAAATCAGAAACAACAACCAATATTCAAGTGCAAATGTAAGTTTATTTCAGTGGAATCCAATTTTATATACTAAATTTGAAAATACACATTAAAATTTGAAAAGAATATTTACTTTTTTTGCTGTTTTATTAGCTTTCTATAGTTTTTCTCAAATTATAAGCGAACCTGCAATTGATAGATTAGATTTACCACCTGTTCGTGTTGAAGAAGTTCCTGTTATGACAGTAGGTGAAATAGATGAAGATCTTGTGTTGCCTTATACAATTTTAGATAAAACACCTTCGTTTCCAGAATGTGAATTCACTACAGAAACCGAAAATAGAGTTTGCTTTAAGGATGAATTAAATAAACACATTAAGAAGTATTTAAAATACCCAAAAGAAGCAAAAGAAGATAAAATTACAGCAAGAGTAATAGTGTTTTTTGAAATTACTAAAGAAGGAAACATAACCAATATAAGGAACAGAGTTACAGCTACAAATAAAGAATTTAACACTCTTTTTGAAGAGGAAGTATTAAGAATAATATTAAAATTACCCAAATTTATCCCAGGAGAACAAAGAGGCAGAGTCGTTAATGTTGGTTATGCAATTCCAATTATTTTTAGTTTATCGGACAAATAAAAATCATTTCTTTTTATTTAGTTTATAAAGCAACCAACCAAAACCAATAATAAAATGCAGCAAAATTATTACTGCAATTATGCACATAAAAGTATTAGAATTTCCTCTCATTTTTTAGGTCAAATTTAATATATGAAGAGAAACTATTCTGCATCATTTGATACAAAACAATGAAATATTAAAACAAAACGATACTTTTGTAAAAAAAAAATACATGTATTTTATTACTCGAGTTTTATTTTTTGTTTTTACGCTTAGTATTTTTATTCAATGTAAAAAAATAGATAAGCAGTCCAAAATTATTTCTGCGGAAACTAATTTGGTTACACATGCTGAAGGTTTTTCCATTGTAGAATATGATAATTTTTCTATTCTAAAAGTAAAAAATGCTTATCCGGAAGCTAAAGAAGTGTATACTTATGTTTTACATAAAAAAAATGCGCAACTTCCAGACAGTTTGAACACTTTTACGAAGATTCAAATTCCTGTTCAAAAAATAATAGTAACATCAACAACGCATATTCCTTCTATAGAAATGCTTGAAATGGAAAATACAATTGTTGGTTTTCCTTCTACACGCTATGTTTCTTCAGAAAAAACGAGAGTTCTTATTGATAATGGATCCATTCGAGAAATTGGCAGTAATCGAAGTTTAAATACCGAATTAATTTTTGATCTTAATCCAGATATTATTGTTGGCTTTAGCGTAGACGGAGATTTAAAAACCTATGAAAATTTAGAAAAAAACGGACAGAAAATTATTTTCAATGCAGATTGGACTGAAAAAACGCCGCTTGGAAAAGCAGAATGGCTTAAGTTTTTTGGCGCTTTATATGGTAAAAATAAAGAAGCAAACACTATTTTTTCTAAAATTGAAAAAGAGTATAACGACGCGGTTTTACTGGTAAAAAATATTAAAAATCAGCCTACAATTTTAGCAGGATCTATTTATGAAGACCAATGGTATTTGCCTCAAGGCGATAGTTGGGCAGCGTTGTTTTTAAAAGAAGCAAACGGAAATTATTTGTGGAAGGATACTAAAGGAACTGGAAGTTTAGCACTTTCTTTTGAAACGGTTTTGGATACTGGAAAAGAGGCTGATTTCTGGATTGGCCCTGGGCAGTTTACCAGTATGGATGAAATTCTTAAAACAAATTCAAATTACAAGTATTTTAAAGCTGTGAAGAATAAAAATATTTATACTTCTAGTTCTAAAAAAGGAAAAACAGGCGGCGTTATTTTTTATGAATTAGCACCTAACAGACCAGATTTAGTGTTAAAAGATATTATTAAAATCTTACATCCGGAAGTATTGCCAGATTATGAATTGTATTTTTTTGAAAAATTAAAATAAACTACTTTTGAAGAATAATTAAGAATGCAACAAACAAAAAAACATACTTTTCTATTTATTCTTCTAATCCTTGTGTTAGTAGTCTTGTTTTTCACGAACATTAGTTTAGGTTCGGTTTCCATTCCTTTAAATGAAATTGCAAATAGTTTTTTAGGAAAGGTAATGGAAAAAGAAAGTTGGGAAATTATTCTTTGGAATTTTAGGCTACCCAAAGCTTTTACTGCTATTCTTGTGGGAATGGCATTGTCTATAAGTGGTTTGTTAATGCAAACTTTATTTAGAAATCCGCTTGCAGGACCTTATGTATTAGGATTAAGTTCTGGTGCAAGTTTAGGTGTTGCTTTTGTAATTCTTGGAGCAGGATTTTTACCTTCTTTTTTGGCAACTATCTTTTTATCAAGTTATGGAATTGTTTTGGCATCTGCCGCAGGAAGTGCATTTGTGTTAATTGCTGTTTTAGCTGTTTCTCAAAAGCTTAAAGACACAATGGCTATACTTATTGTAGGATTAATGTTTGGGAGCTTAACAAGTGCTGTAGTTTCGGTTTTATCCTATTTTTCAACTGCTGAACAATTACAAAAATTCACTTTTTGGTCGTTGGGAAGTTTAGCAAACTTGAGTTGGAACGAAGTTTCTTTATTATTTATTATTACATCCATTGGTATTGTCTCAAGTTTTTTAGTAATCAAACCTTTAGATGCACTTTTATTAGGTGAAAAATACGCAAAAAGTTTAGGTGTTAATTTCAAGAAAACAAGATACATTATCCTATTTTCAACTAGTATTTTAGCCGGAAGTATTACTGCTTTTGTTGGACCAATTGCCTTTATTGGTTTAGCAGTACCACATATAGCAAAACTTTTATTTCAAACGAGTAATCACTTTATATTGTTTTGGAGTACGTTATTAATTGGTGCAATTATTTTATTATTCTGTGATATTATTGCACAATGTCCTGGTCAAGATATTACATTGCCTATTAATGCAGTTACGTCTATTATTGGAGCTCCAATTGTCATTTGGTTATTGGTTCGAAAAAGAAATTTTAGTTAGTTTTATTACCACATAGGCACATAGAAAAGTTGTAAGTTAATATGTTTAAATTATCTATAGTTAAGAAACATAAATCCATGTACCTATGTGGTAAAATTTAAAAGATATTATAATATGGTAAAAAAAAACAGATAAGTCATGAATCAAAACGTTTTACATACCGAAAACCTTTCCATTGGATACAAAACAAAATCCGAAACCAATACTATTATTCAAAATTGTGATATTCAATTACTAAAAGGTAAATTAGTAGCTTTAGTTGGTGCAAACGGCATTGGAAAATCTACTCTTTTAAAAACCATAACCGGAATAATTCCAACTATTGAAGGAACTGTTTTTTTAAATAATAAAAAAATACAATCTTTTGTTCCCAAAGATTTAGCACAAGAATTAAGTATTGTACTAACCGAATCTTTACCACCAAGTAATTTAACGGTTTATGAAATTGTTGCTTTAGGAAGACAACCATATACTAATTGGCTAGGAAAGCTATCTGGACAAGATAAAAAGAAAGTGGATGAAGCTATTTCTTTAACCGGAATTAATTTGTTTCAACACAAAAAAAATTACGAAATTAGCGATGGCCAACTGCAAAAAACATTAATTGCTCGTGCACTTGCACAAGATACTTCGTTGATTATTTTAGACGAGCCCACAACGCATTTAGATTTAGTCCATAAAGTGTCTTTACTAAAATTATTACAAAAACTAACGCATGAAACTGGGAAAACTATTTTATATTCTACACACGATATTGATTTAGCCATTCAACTTTGTGATGAAATGATTGTGTTGACCAAAAATAAATTAGTCCAAGACCAACCTTGTAATCTAATTGAAAAGGATGTTTTTACACAATTGTTTCAAAATGAAAGCATTGTTTTTGATAAAACTATGGGGAAATTTAAAGTGATTTAATATTACTATTTGCTTTCGTTTTTTATACTTAAATTTACATAAAATAATTCTCATGAAATTCAATATATTAGTACTACTTTTTTCTACAATAATTGGCTTTTCTCAAGGTAAAAACATCTCTTATTTAGATGGAAAAGAAAATCTAGAAGGGTTCTTTTTTAAATCAGAACAACCAAATCTTAAAAACATAGGGATTATTGTTTTACCAGCTTGGATGGGAATTGATAACCATGCAAAAGAATCGGCGGAGGCATTATCAAAATTAGGATATCATGCATTTGTTGTCGATATATATGGATCTATAAATAACCCAAAAGATGCTAATGAAGCAGGTAAACTTTCAGGATATTACAAAAATAATTATGTAGAATACCAAAAACGTATTCAATTAGCAATAAATCAATTAGTTAAGCAAGGCGCAAATCCAGAACAAATTGCAGTAATTGGATATTGTTTTGGTGGAACGGGTGCTTTGGAAGCCGCTAGAGGAAATTTGAATATAAAAGGTGTTGTTTCTTTTCACGGTGGCTTAAGTAAAGATAAAATGCGTATAACAAATTCTATTGCTGCTAAAGTATTGGTTTTGCATGGCGCAGATGATCCATATGTTTCAGCTAAAGAGGTAAGTGCTTTTCAAGACGAAATGCGCTTTGCAAAAGCAGATTGGCAAATGAATTATTATGCAAATGCGGTACATGCATTTACCCACAAAGATTTAAATACAGATAACAGCAACGGAGCAGCTTATAATTTTAATGCTGATATTAGAAGCTGGGAAGCTATGAAAAGTTTTTTTAATGAAATTTTCTAATAATTTTTAAAGCAGTTTAATTTTCTAATAATGCATCAATAGCATTTGCTAGTTTTCTGTCTTTTTCTGTAATCATGTTACCTTCATCATGCGTGGTTAATGTAATTTCAACTTTGTTATACACATTTTTCCATTCCAGATGATGGCTCATTTTTTCAGCAATTAGAGCAACTTTGGTCATAAATGAAAAAGCATCGATAAAATTTTTAAATTCAAATTGTTTGGTTAGCGTATTATTTAATTCTTTCCACATAATTATTTGTTTTTTCTTGTTTTTAATTTTTCTTTATAATGCGATTTTGTAGTAATATAGATTGTTTTTTCTACTATAGCAAATACTTGATTATCTTTGCTTTCAATATTTATTGTCTTTACTAAATCGATTTCTTTATTTTGAAGAACATCTTTTCGAATTTCTTCAATTTCATATTTTGTAAACTCAAAAACTGCAAAACTATGTTGATTAGCAGGTTTTCTAAAGCGAATATTAGTCGATTTGTCCCAAACTACATAGTTATCTCCTAAAATTTGTAATAATTGAATCATGTATATAGGATCTGTTGCAGAAAGCATACTTCCACCAAACATGGTTCCCATATAGTTTCGGTTTTTATAATTTAATGCAATTCTTATTTCTACCTTATAAATGTCTTCGGATACGCTAACTAACCTTGCATTTGTTCTGCGATACATTGGAGAAATATTAAATAAAACCTTAAACAATGTACTCTGTTTAAAATACTTGGAAAGAAAAGTAAAAATAATTTTATACATTTTTTTATAAAGATAGAAATCCTTTTCAAACGAATGAAAAGGATTTTAAGTTTGTTTTATGCTTAGTTTATTAATTTTGCTTTAAATAAGCGTAAATTTCATCTTTCAGACGAACTCTTTCCATTCTAAAAATATTTAAGGTATCATTTGAAGCTGGTTCGGCCTCTGTTTCTATTCTGTAAATTTTATGGTCTAAATTATCATATTCATCAAACAGCTTTCAAAATGGTTGTCAGATACTTTTAGATTGTGAATTTTTGTTTCAAATTCCGAAAAATCTACTGTTAATTGGTCTCTTTTAATCATTTTTTTCGTTTTAATTAATTGAAACAAATTTACCAATACATCTTAATAGCTTTTTATGATTTATATCATTTGAAATTTACTTTTTTTCTACTTTATTTTTTTTCCTTTTTTTTGGAATCCATTATAACTTTATATTTTTCATATTGTTCTTTTGTTAAAATTTCGGCAAGTTCATTTTTGAAATTTTCTGAAATTTTTAAAAGTAATTCATTTTTTTCTGGAGTTATAATTAATTCGGATTCAATGATTTCTTTAGAGGATTTTTCATAAGCGTCTAATAAATTTTTTATTACTGCTTCTTGAAACCCATCAATTTTAATTTCTTTCCTGAAAAACACTAAAGATTGCTCCGTGAAATTCTCTTTCTTTTTTTGAGAATTTTTGACATTTCTTTCATATTGTCCTCTACCTATTCTACGATCTACTTGAGAATAAGTTAAGAATGAAATAAAAGTAATTAATACTACTATTATTTTTTTCAAAATTTATAAGTTTACTGGTTCTGCATACAAATCAAATTCAGTAGCATCTGTGATTTTTAGCATTACAAACTCACCCGTTTTTAAATAATGTTTAGAAGCATCTACCAAAACTTCATTGTCTACATCTGGACTATCAAATTCTGTACGACCTATAAAATGCTCCCCTTCTTTTCTGTCAATTACACATTTATATACCTTGCCAATTTTCTCCTGATTTAAATCCCAAGAAATTTGAGCTTGAATATCCATTATTTCCATAGCACGTTGTTGTTTTACATCGTTTGGCACGTCGTCTTCTAAGTTATAAGCGTGTGTGTTTTCTTCATGTGAATATGCAAAACAACCTAATCGTTCAAAACGCATTTCTTCCACCCAATTTTTCAATATTTGAAAATCTTCTTCTGTTTCTCCTGGATAACCAACAATTAAAGTGGTGCGAATTGCTATTTCTGGCACCGCTTTTCTAAAATCTTTTAATAAATTAGTCGTTTTTTCATGCGTGGTTCCTCTTCGCATTGATTTAAGAACACTATCTGAAATATGTTGTAATGGAATATCAATATAATTACAAATTTTAGGTTCTTTTTTCATTAAATCTAAAACTTCCATTGGAAAACCGGTAGGAAATGCATAATGCAAACGAATCCATTCAATTCCTTCTACTTTTACTAAATTTTCTAATAATTCAGCTAAGTTTCTTTTTTTGTAAATATCTAAACCGTAATAAGTTAAATCTTGCGCAATTAAAATTAACTCTTTGACACCGTTTTTAGCTAATTTTTTTGCTTCAATTACTAAATGTTCAATAGGAGTAGAAACGTGTTTTCCTCTCATTAAAGGAATGGCACAAAAACTACAAGGTCTATCACAACCTTCAGCAATTTTTAAATAGGCATAGTTTTTGGGAGTTGTTGTTAAACGTTCACCTATTAATTCGTGCTTATAATCAGCACCTAATGCTTTTAATAATAAAGGCAATTCTGTAGTTCCAAAAAACTGATCTATATTAGGAATTTCTTTCTCCAAATCTGGTCTATAACGCTCAGACAAACAGCCTGTTACAAATACTTTATCTACCAAGCCGCGTTCTTTTTTATCGGCATATTCTAAAATCATATTTACAGATTCCTCCTTTGCATTGTCAATAAAACCGCAAGTATTAATTACTATAATATTTCCTTCATCTTCAGTAGCTTCATGTGTCACTTCTTTACCATTAGCTTTTAACTGACCCATTAAAACTTCACTATCATAGACGTTTTTAGAACATCCTAGTGTGATTACATTGATTTTATTTTTCTTTAACGATTTGGTTCTCATATACTTAATAATTAGTTCAGCTCAGTTTAATCCAATGTTTTGAGTGATTTGCAAAATTACAATAAATTATTCATAAGAAGTACTTGTGTTTGTGTTTTTTAAAAGATTCTATTTGTCTTTAATTTTGTCTAATGACGAATCAAGTAGAAAGAAAAAGAGCCCAATTTAATATTGAGCTCTTTATTGCAATATCTAATTAAAGGTTTTGACGCTTTATTATTTAAAAATTGATTGAGTAAGTCAGCGTTACATTATCGTTTATCTGTCGTATTCTTGAAGTGTCATTCATTCCAGACGAAATTAAACTTTGGTTATAATTTCTATGTTCATTAGCATAAGATAAATCTAATTTACTTTCTCCAAAATTATATCCTATTCCGCCAGAATATCCCGTTAAATCTCCCATTGCATAATCTACTTTATAAGGACTTTCTTCAAAACGATAACCTGCTCTTAAACTAAATTGTTTAATTCGATATTCTCCACCAATTCTGTATTCTAGAGTATTGGTTAAATTTTCATTCATAAACCTATTGATGTCTCTATAGGCACTTTCATTTGAGGGTTTCAATTTTGTACCGCTGTAATCTCTAGAAGAAACATCGACACTAATTAATCCTCTATTAGCAATAATATAGGCAGCACTACCTGTCCATTTACTGGGTGTTTGCAGCTTATAAGTTGGGTAAATGTTTACTACATCAGGGCTTAAATTTGTAGTAAAGTTTGTAGTACCATCTGTTGCTTGTGTGTATAAAGTTTGTGATAATTCATCATTTAAGTTATACCATGTTGGAGATTCATATGCAAAACCTAATCTAAAATCATCTGTTATTTTTCCAATTGCACCTAAATTAAAGGAGAAACCACCTCCGTAGGTGTAAAGTTGATTTTTGAAACGTATAGTTTCTGCAGTTAGCCCTGATGAATATAGAGGGTTGTTGTTCCTTTCGTAAAGAGAGGTGGTTTTTTGGTAATCGGTAAAATGAGCATTTAAGTTCATACCTAAAAACAATCTCTCTTTATAAGAAGTAGCAAAATTTGCAGTTATTTTTCCATTATATCCAGTAGATTGAATAAAGTTTTCTTGGTAATAATTTCCACCATTTGGAACGTTTGTGTAGTAATCCGTATTACCAGGGTCATTACTGTTAACGGCATCAAAAAGTAATCCTTGGTAACCTAAAAATGCTTGTTGTGCTGGAAATCCTAATCCGTTAGTTTCTCCTAAAAAAGTATATAGACCAGAAATAGTTTCTCCAGATTGTAGTTGCATGTATTCTAAAGGTAGTCCTTGTGCAAAATTTAAAAAATAGTTGCCTATTGAATTATTTGGGTTTGTTCCTGCCAAAAAAACATCATTGTCAAAATTATTTGTATTTTCATAATTAAAAGCAATTGCTATTTTGTCCCAATCACTACCTTCAGTTGCTTTAAATATTAAAACGGCTCCTGCTTGGTTAATATCCAAAGTATTATAATTTTCTTTTGTTTTAGTATTAAAATAATTGGATTTATTAGATTTATTATAATTTGTTAAGGATATACTAGCAAAATTATTAGCAAAAATAACGGATCCTGCAGGGTTAATATTAATTGCTGACAAGTCGCCACCTACAGCTCCAAAAGCTCCGCTCATAGCTCTAAACCTTGCGGTTCCGTTTAAATTATCAACTGCATAACGTAGTGCATCTTGTGTAGTTATTTCTTGTGTATAACCAAAAAAACTACTCATTACTAACAGGCAATATAAAATCTTCTTCATATTTATTTCAATAAGTTAAAAAATCAAATTATTTATCTTGGGCTTCTTCCTCCACCGCTAGAACGGCCTCCACCGCCACTAGAACCACTTCCACCGCTAGATCTTCCTCCGCCATAATTTCCAGAAGAAGAACTATTGCTTCTTGGAGTAGAATAAGAGTTATTACGTGTATTTGATGAATTATTGTTGGATCGGTTAGAATTACTTCTAGTTTGCGTAGATCTTGTATTTACATCTTCGTTATTTGTTCTATTTGTAAATCTAGGATTTGTTGAATTGCTTCTAGTTGAAGAAATATTATTTCTCGGTGAGGTACGACTTATGTTGTTATTTCCGGATCTATTGCTATACATAGAGCCTTCTCTATCGCTTCTGTTAGAGTAATAGCCATTTCCGCCTCTTCCGCCACAGTTATGTGCTACGTTTCTTCCGTAGTTTCCAAAGCCATTGTTCCAACCCCAATTATTTCCATTCCACCCATTATTCCAACCCCAATTGTTTCCGTACCAGCCGTTGTTCCATCCCCAGTTATTATTTCCATACCAACTATTCCAGCCAAAGCCCCAGTTAGGTCCATAAAAAGAGTTCATCCCCCAGTTGTTCCATCCCCATCCCCAGTTTGCACCGTAAAAAGAGTTCATTCCCCAATTATTATCATTATAATTAGTTGTTTCTCCTTGAGAATTATTACCCCAACCCGCATAATTATTTCTGTATTCCACGTTATTTTCTACAATAAATACGGTGTCTTGAACATTTGAGGAATAGTTATCCACATCTGTAAAATAGTCATATTCATTTTGCATGGATTTAAATTGAGAGGCATATGCATTGTTTTTTTTAATATTTTGTTCTGAATATTTGTTTTCCGCTGAAACATTCTCTCTTTGGGAGGTACCGTAAACGCCATCATTGTCATAATAAGAACTGTTTTGATAAGACCCGCAAGAAACTATAAATAAACTCAATAATCCAAGGTAGGAAAAGGAGTTAAATTTTCTTAAAAAGGATAAATTAGCTTTCATATCTTTATTTTTATTGTTGTACATCACAAAAATAGTTAGTTTTGCATAACTATTTATTACAATAAAGATACACAAAATTAGTGCCAAAACATTAAAAATGAGCAAGAACCTTACAAAAAGAGAAGAAGATTATTCAAAATGGTATAATGAATTAGTGGTAAAAGCTGATTTAGCCGAAAATTCAGGAGTAAGAGGTTGTATGGTTATTAAGCCATATGGTTACGCAATTTGGGAGAAAATGCAAGCAGAATTAGATAGAATGTTTAAGGAAACAGGACATCAGAATGCTTACTTTCCTCTTTTTGTACCTAAAAGTATGTTTGAAGCGGAAGAAAAAAATGCCGAAGGGTTTGCCAAAGAATGTGCAATTGTAACACATTATAGATTGAAAAATGATCCAGATAAACCAGGTAAACTAATGGTGGATCCTAATGCAAAACTAGAGGAAGAATTAATTGTACGCCCTACTAGTGAAGCAATCATTTGGAGTACATATAAAGGATGGGTTCAATCCTACAGGGATTTACCTTTACTTATCAATCAATGGGCAAATGTAGTACGATGGGAAATGCGTACTCGTTTATTCTTGAGAACTGCAGAATTTTTATGGCAAGAAGGTCATACTGCCCACGCAACAAAAGCGGAAGCAATTATAGAATCTGAGAAAATGATGAATGTATATGCAGATTTTGCTCAAAATTTTATGGCAATGCCTGTTATAAGAGGATTAAAAACGGAATCAGAACGTTTTGCAGGTGCAGAAGAAACTTATTGTATTGAGGCATTAATGCAAGACGGGAAAGCCCTACAAGCTGGAACTTCTCACTTTTTAGGACAAAATTTTGCAAAAGCTTTTGATGTGAAATTTGCTAATAATGAAGGTAAACAAGAATATGTTTGGGGAACTTCCTGGGGGGTTTCTACTCGTTTAATGGGTGCGTTAGTAATGACACATTCAGATGATAATGGGTTGGTATTACCACCAAATTTAGCTCCTATTCAAGTGGTAATTGTGCCTATTTATAAAACGGATGAACAGTTAAATGATATTTCTGCACAGGTTAAGGAGCTAGTAATCTCTTTGCGTCAATTAGGTATTTCTGTTAAGTTTGATGATAGAACTACTCAAAAGCCAGGATTTAAATTTGCAGAATGGGAATTAAAAGGAGTTCCTGTTAGAATTGCAATAGGACCAAAAGATTTAGAAAACGGAACTTATGAAGTTGCAAGAAGAGATATTTTGACAAAAGAGACAGTTTCTAAAGACGGAATTGAAAATTTTGTAAAAAATATGTTAGCTCAAATTCAAGAAGATTTATTTCAAAAAGCAGTCGATTATAGAACAGAACATACTACAGAAGTAAATGATTTTGAAGAGTTTAAAGATGTTTTAGAGTCAAAAGGAGGGTTTGTTTTAGCTCATTGGGACGGAACTATTGCAACGGAAGAAAAGATTAAAGATTTAACAAAAGCAACAATAAGATGCATTCCTTTTGACAAGATAAAACAGGCGGGAAGCTGCGTTTTTACTGGTGCTCCGTCTGTTGGAAGAGTTCTTTTTGCAAAGGCGTATTAAAAAAAAACAAAAATAAATTAACGGACTATTGCAGGAATAAAAAATAGTTGTATTTTTGCATCCGCATTAGAGAAGTTACGGTCCGTTCGTCTAGGGGTTAGGACGCATGGTTTTCATCCATGTAACACGGGTTCGATTCCCGTACGGACTACTAATTAAGGCCCGTTCGTCTATCGGTTAGGACGCATGGTTTTCATCCATGTAAGAGGGGTTCGATTCCCCTACGGGCTACTAGATTAGTTGTAAATAAGTTTTGTAAAATGAATGCTAGTGTCTCTAGTTTTTATTTTATTAGTTAAAACCAAAGTGATTGTTTTAAACAATTGTGGGAGGTTTTTCTTTTTTAACTAGTAGTTTATAATAATTATTACAATTAAAATTAAAAGAAAATGGCAAATCATAAGTCAGCTTTAAAGAGAATTAGAAGCACAGAGAAAAAAAGAGTATTAAATAAATACCAACACAAAACTACACGTAATGCTATAAAAGCAATTCGTTTGGCTACTGAAAAAGCAGATGGCTTAGCAAAATTACCAGGTGTATTTTCAATGGTTGATAGATTAGCAAAAAAGAATATTATTCATTCTAATAAAGCTGCTAATTTAAAATCAAAATTAACAAAATTTGTTGCAAAGCTTTAATTAGTTTTCAGTTTACATACACAAAAACCTTCTATATGAAGGTTTTTTTTGTATGTAATAAATTCAAATTAAAAAAAATCATTTTTGTATTAAAATAAAACGTAAGTTTGCATCTTCAAAAAAAGAGTTAAATGACATCTATTAGAAACATCGCAATTATTGCACACGTTGACCACGGTAAAACTACATTGGTTGACAAAATTATGTATCACTGTCAGTTATTTCGTGATAACGAAAACACAGGTGATTTAATCCTTGATAATAATGACTTAGAACGTGAAAGAGGAATTACTATTACTTCTAAGAACGTATCTGTTCAATATAAAGGAACAAAAATCAACATTATTGATACTCCAGGTCACGCCGATTTTGGTGGTGAAGTAGAGCGTGTATTAAACATGGCCGATGGTGTTTGTTTGTTAGTAGATGCTTTTGAAGGTCCAATGCCACAAACGCGTTTTGTATTACAAAAAGCAATTGATTTAGGTCTTAAACCTTGTGTTGTAATTAATAAAGTTGATAAAGAAAACTGTACTCCTGAAGAAGTTCATGAAAAAGTTTTTGACTTAATGTTTGAATTAGGCGCTACAGAAGAGCAATTAGATTTCCCTACAGTTTACGGTTCTGCTAAGAACAACTGGATGTCTGACCATTGGGAAAACATTACAGATAATGTGGAAGCATTACTAGATATGGTTCTTGAAAACGTACCTGCTCCTAAAGTTTCTGAAGGAACTCCACAAATGCTAATTACTTCTTTAGACTTTTCTGCATTTACAGGTCGTATTGCAATTGGTCGTTTGGAAAGAGGTGTTTTAAAAGAAGGAATGCCTGTTTCTTTAGTTAAAAGAGATGGTACTATTATAAAATCACGTATTAAAGAATTGCATACTTTTGAAGGTCTTGGACGTTTAAAAGTACAAGAAGTAAGTGCAGGAGATATCTGTGCAATTATTGGGGTAGAAGGATTTGAAATTGGGGATACTATTGCTGATTTTGAAAATCCAGAAGCGCTTCAAACTATTTCTATTGATGAGCCTACAATGAGTATGTTGTTTACAATTAATGATTCTCCTTTCTTCGGTAAAGAGGGTAAATTTGTAACTTCTCGTCATATTAGAGATAGATTAAATAAAGAATTAGAGAAAAACTTAGCAATGAAATTGGGTGAAACTGAATCAGCTGATAAGTTTATGGTTTTTGGTCGTGGTGTACTTCACTTATCTGTTCTTATTGAAACAATGAGAAGAGAAGGTTATGAATTACAAATTGGTCAACCACAAGTTATCATCAAAGAAATTGATGGTAAAAAATGTGAACCAATTGAAGAATTAACAATCGATTTACCAGAAAATCTTTCTGGACGTGCAGTAGAATTTGTTTCTATTCGTAAAGGAGAAATGTTAAGCATGGAAGGTAAAGGTGAGCGTATGATTGTAAAATTCAACATTCCATCTCGTGGAATTATTGGATTGCGTAATCAATTGTTAACTGCTACTGCTGGTGAGGCTATTATGTCTCATCGTTACATAGGATATGAACCTTTCAAAGGTGCAATTCCAGGTCGTAACAATGGTTCGTTAATCTCTATGGAAAATGGAAAAGCAATTCCTTATTCTATTGATAAATTACAGGATCGTGGTAAATTCTTTGTGGAGCCAAATGCTGAGATCTATGAAGGTCAAGTAATTGGAGAAAACTCTCGTAGTGATGATATGTGTGTAAACGTAACGAAGGCTAAAAAACAGTCTAACGTACGTTCTTCTGGAAATGATGAAAAAGCAAGAATTATTCCACCTATTCTTTTCTCATTAGAAGAAGCTTTAGAATACATTCAAAAAGATGAGTATGTTGAGGTAACGCCAAAATCTATTCGTTTAAGAAAGATTTATTTAACAGAAACAGATAGAAAACGTTATAAATTATAATATTTAAAAACGTAATATAAAAAATAGCACTATTTTTGAACCACGCTCTTGAGCGTGGTTTTTTATTAAAAAATAATTATGGAAATTAAATTAAAATTTGGAATTGACAAGTTGCTTTTTGGAATGCAACAAAAAGATGTAGAAGCAATTTATGGTAAGCCAAATATGCAATACAAGGATGACGAAGAAAATATTGTATATGTATATAATGCACATAAAATGCGTTTAACATTTTATGAAGACGAAGAATTACGTTTAGGTTATATTACTTCTTCGAACGAGGATTTAGAATTATTTGGTTCTAAAGTTATTGGTAAAAAGTGGGGGGAAGTAAAATCTCTTTTAGAACAAAAGAAGTTAACACAGTTTGAAGCGGAAGTTGTGGATGGCACAGAAAATTATTTTTTTGAAAACAACTGGTTATTTGTAAACGTAGATTACGGTATTGTTTTTAAATTAGAAATTGGCGCTATCTTTACAGATAATGAAGATGATTTTGATTGGAAATTTTAAACAATATATTTTATAATGATTATTGCAAAAAACTTACATAAATATTACGATGAACTTCACGTTTTAAAAGGTGTAGATTTATTCATAAAAAAAGGGGAAATAGTTTCAGTTGTTGGTACTTCTGGTGCCGGAAAAACAACTTTGTTGCAGTTATTGGGTACTTTAGATAAGCCTTCTAGTAATATGCAAACAACTTTACAAATTAATGGAGAAGATGTTTTACAAATGAACGATAAAGCAATGTCTAAATTTAGAAATTTAAGTTTAGGTTTTATTTTCCAGTTTCATCAATTATTACCTGAATTTACAGCTTTAGAAAATGTTTGTATTCCAGGTTTTATTGCAAATAGGAGTAAAGTGGAAGTAGAAACCGAAGCTATAAAACTGTTAGAATATTTAGGGTTGTCCCATAGAATTAACCACAAACCAAATGAACTTTCAGGAGGCGAACAGCAACGTGTAGCAGTTGCAAGAGCTTTAATAAACAAACCAGCGGTTATTTTTGCCGATGAACCTTCTGGTAATTTAGATACCCAATCTGCAGAAATGTTGCACCAATTGTTTTTTAAACTTCGAGAAGAGTTAAATCAAACATTTGTAATTGTTACACATAATGAAGTGTTGGCAAATATGGCCGATAGAAAACTAGTGATGAAAGACGGTTTAATTCTCGAATAATGATTGTAATTCTAATTAGTTGGTTAGTGTTTTTTTATATGATTTCAATTACAGGAATTATAGTTAGAAAGAGCCTTAAACTATCTAATGACAAAGCTTTTGTTCTTCTTTATGGAATTATATTTCAAACTTTATTTATTGCTATTTTTGCCTTTTTCTACAAAATTGGATTAGAATTCTTTGTGCTAAATTGGTTTCTTATTTTGATAATTAGTTACGCGTTGAAAAATGAAATTAGTACTTATTTTAAGTTATTATTCATATCCTTTTCTTTACAATCCAAAATAATTTTCAGTTTTTTAGTTTTCATTATCGCTTTTAAATCGGCTCAAATTCCAACAATTTTTGACAATGAAAGTTATTATATCCAGACTATTAAATGGCTAAATGAATATGGTTACGTAAAAGGGATTGCAAATGTTCATCCTTTTTTAGCACAATGTTCTTTTTGGCATGTATTTCAAAGCGGTTTTAATTTTTCGTTTATTTCTTCGAGTTTTAACGATATTAATGGTTTATTATTGCTAGTGGGACTTTATTATTTCTTTGAAAAATACAGTTTAAAACCTAATTTTTATAGTATTATAAACAGTCTTTTTTTGATAGTCTATTTTCAATTTATTGATGCTCCTTCACCCGATTTGCCAGTTTTAATTTTTTCTAGCATTATTTTTTACGAATTCCTTTTTAATACTTTACATTCCAAAAACAGAAAAGCGCTCTTGCTTTTTTTACTCTATTTAGTCTTCGTAAAACTAACCGTTTTTCCATTATTGTTTCTTGTTTTTTCCATAGTTAGAAAAAACAGAATGTTGTTTTCTTTTTTTTTCAAATTAAGTTTAGTTTTCGGAATTGTTTGGGTTTTGAAGAACATTATTATTACAGGGTATCCTTTATTCCCTTTGAGCTTTTTTGATCTGAATTTAGATTGGAAATTACCTTCAGAGTCTATGCAATATATGTTCAAAAATATTAATAATTTAGGTTATGCAGAAAATGCTAATATTTTAAATAAGTATAATTTATTTCAGAAATTAAATTTTTGGATTCATTTAAAAGGAATTAACGGCTTTTTTAATATTGAAACACTGGTTTTGTTTTTATTAATACCTTTTATAAAGAGTTTTAAAGCATTACGTAATTTTAAAATCCTATATTTAATACTACTCATTCATTTCCTGTTTTTACTTATAAATTCTCCTCAATATCGTTTTTTCTTGCCAACTTTTATTTGTTTTGGATCTCTGGTACTTCTCGAAATTTCTACCTATATGAAGTTTTTAAATAGAAATAGTGTTTTCATTTTCTCATTATTTTTATTAAGTTTCTCATTATTTTTTGATCTAAAAAAAGGAACAATTCTTCCCTTATTCAAGAATAATCAAATATTATTTCCAGCTTCCACTACGAAATATGAAAATGCAGTATTTGTTAAAAAAAACATCGGAAACTTAACTTATTTTGATCCAAATTTACCTAATTTGTATGAAACTTCAAACGGGAAGCTTCCTTGTGTAAATCAAAAATTATTTAATTTTTACACTTTTTTCCCACAAAAAAGAACTACTAATATTGCAGACGGATTTTATGCAAAAAGAATCAAAAATGAATAAACAAGATTTAAAAGAATTTTTAGACGAAAAGGTAATTTTATATAACAATCCAAAATTTATTGAGAGCGATCCAATAAAAATTCCACACCAATATACTTTAAAAGAAGATATAGAAATTGCTGGATTTTTAAGCGCAACTATTGCTTGGGGAAATCGTAAAATGATTATTAAAAATTCCCACCGATTAATGGAAATCATGGATAATTCACCGTATGATTTTGTATTGAACCATCAAGAATCTGATTTAGATGATTTTTCCAATTTTGTACACCGAACTTTTAATCCAATAGATGCCGTTTATTTTATAAAAAGTCTTCAAAATATTTATCGAAATCACAATGGTTTAGAAGCTGTTTTTGCCAAAAACCAGCAAATAAACAGTCTTCAAAACAGTATTTCACAAGCTAAAAAAGTGTTTTTTGAAATAGAACATCCTGAAAGAACAACAAAACATTTTTCGGACCCTATGAATGGTTCTGCAGCAAAAAGGATTAATATGTTTTTACGCTGGATGATTAGAAAAGATAATTGTGGTGTCGATTTTGGTATTTGGAAATCCATTCCATCAAGTGCGGTTTCTTGTCCGTTAGATGTACATTCTGGTAAGGTTGCTCGTAAAATTGGTTTACTTATTCGTAAGCAAAACGATGCAAAAGCTTTATTTGAGTTAGATACAAATCTTAGAAAGTTAGATCCTATTGATCCTTCAAAATATGATTTTGCTTTATTTGGTTTAGGTGTTTTTGAAAAGTTTTGATTGTAAAAAAAAATATTTATTAATTACAACAATATTAAAATACAGTAATGCGTTGGTAAACTTTAATCCCAAAACTATTTACTTATGAAAACATTCAAAACCTACTTTGGATTTTTAGTTTTAATTTGTTTACTCGTTTCTTGTAAAAAAGAAACTATAATTTCTGAAAATGAAAATTTAGTTTTTGCAATAAACCCACCAATTCCAAAAGCAGATATTAAGTATGCAGAGTATAAAATTAATCCTAATAAAGACACTATTATATACCACAAATCATTTGCTGTTCTTGAAATTCCTAAAAATGCATTTTAAATTCTAAAGGAGAAGTCGTTACTGATGAAGTAGACGTACAGTTTAGAACTTTTTCTAATCCGTTAGAAATATATTTAGCGGGAATACCAATGAATTTTGCAAACTACGATAAAGAACAATTGATTTTTGAATCAGCAGGAATGTTTGAAATTAATGCCAATTTACCTGAAGAAAATTTAAAAGTAAATCCTGAAAATAAAATTAATGTTACACTAAACAGTTTTAGTAATGATAGTAATTTAATACTTATGATTTAGAAAATGCCACAAATGTTTGGATTGAAACAGGAAAAGATACAATGAACGAATCATCCAAAGAAGATGCTTTGGCAAAATTACCAAAATTACCAATTGCTCCAAAATTAACAACTTATACAGCATTTCAAATTATAGATGTGTCTAATGAAGAAAATGGCTTGGCTGAGTATGAAAATTTTTGGTTACAACCTATTGATAGTAAGAAAGTTATTGGTATTAGTAAAAATATAAAGGTTAAAGATTTAAAAGACGGAACGTATGAAATAACTTTCTATTTTTTGCAAAGAGGGAAAGAACTCTCGAGTACTAAAGTTATTTGTTATTTAGCATCTAATATAGATACGGATTATTTAAAAGCATTGAATAGTTACAAAAATAAATTTGCTAAAATAATTAAAGAAGATAAAGATAAAAGAGATAAAATTGAACGAGAGTGGGCTATATATCATAAATAATTTACCGAATACAAACTTTTTTTCGCTAAAAATGAAATTGAAAAAACAAAAGGAAGTCAGAAAATTATTAGAAGTTTAGAGGTAAATAATTTTGGGTTTGTAAATATAGATAGACCAATAGATTTTCCTCAAGGTGCAAATATTAATCCGGTTTATGTAGATGAAAACAATAATAAAATAACATTAAAAGAGATCGTTCTTGTAGAAACAGGCAGGAATTCTTTATACAGATACACGAATGAATTAAAATTTAACACTGAAAACAATAATTTACTTTGGGGATTAACTAATGATGGAAAATTAGCATATTTTACAAAAGATGATTTTAAACAAATTAAAACAAACAAAGGAACTGTCCCTTTAAAAATGAGAATTCACCCTGTAGAATTAAATAGTTATGATGAAATTATGACTGTTTTGTTTCCTAAATAATCATGTATTAAGACTATTATGTTGCAGTTGCCTAAATAAACTGTAACATAATGTCTTTATATTCGTCTAGTAATAAATCTAACTACTTTGGAAAAAATTCTGACAATAAGTAATTTAAATAAAATTTATAACCGAAAAGTCCATGCTGTAAAAAACCTTTCTTTTGAAATAAAAAAAGGGAATGTCTATGGAATTCTTGGTCCTAATGGTTCTGGGAAATCTACTACGCTTGGAATAACGCTTAATGTCGTAAATAAAACTTCGGGCGATTATAAATGGTTCAATGGCACAATGGAAACGCATGAAGCGCTAAAAAAAGTAGGTGCAATTATTGAACGTCCAAATTTTTACCCGTACATGACGGCAGAAGAAAATTTGAACCTCGTTTGTAAAATCAAGAAAATTCCTCTTCAAAAAGTAGCCGAAAAATTAGATTTAGTTGGTTTATTAGAAAGAAAACAAGATAAATTTAGTTCTTTTTCATTAGGAATGAAACAACGCTTAGCTATTGCTTCTGCTTTGTTAAATGACCCTGAAATATTAATTTTAGACGAACCCACAAATGGTTTGGACCCGCAAGGAATTCGACAAATTAGAGATTTAATTAGAGTTATTGCAGCACATGGAACTACTATTTTGTTAGCATCGCATTTATTAGACGAAGTAGAAAAAGTTTGTAGCCATGTTGTGGTGCTAAGAAAAGGAGAAATGTTATACCAAGGAACTGTAGGCGGAATGCTTTCTAGTGAAGATTTCTTTGAATTGCAAGCAGAAGATATGCTTTTGCTCGAAGCTACACTTGCAAAACATCCATTTGTGGAAAAAATAGTTATAGAAGAAGGTAAATTGTTAGTTTATCTAAACAATGCATTGGAAGCTAAAGATATAAACTTGTATTTGCACCAAAATAATATCATTTTAAATCATTTAGTCAAAAGAAAAAATAGTCTAGAAGAGCAATTTTTACAACTAACTAATAATAATTAATTTCTGCAAGATGAAAAGATTACTTTCTATAGAACTTCAAAAAATATTTAAAAATAAATCAAGTAAAGTTTTAACTATAATTTATTTTTTTCTTTTATCTCTTATTACTTTAATTGCAAGTGTTGAATTTGATTTAGGACCTTTTCATATAAATATTGCAGAGCAAGGTGTTTTTAACTTCCCCTTTATTTGGCATTTTAACACTTATTTTGCCGATTTTTTAAAAATATTTTTAGCTGTTGTTATTGTTTCTATGATGGCAAACGAATATAGTTATGGCACTTTAAAACAAAATTTAATTGATGGCATGAGCAAACAGGAATTTATAATTTCAAAATTCTTAACTGTCTTGTTTTTTTCTGGTATTTCCACATTTTTTGTTTTTATTGTTTCTTTATTTCTGGGTTTAAAATATTCTTCTTTTACAGAATTTTCGATAATTTTCTCAGACTTAGAATACTTACTTGCATATTTTATTAAATTGACTTGCTTTTTTTCTTTCTGTTTGTTTTTAGGTATTCTAGTAAAAAAATCTGCCTTTGCTTTAGGTTTCTTGTTTTTTTGGTTTGGTGTAGAAAAAATATCTTATGGAATATTAAAGTTTGAAATTTTTAAGTTTAAAAATACAGATATTACTTTTGTAGATAAAATTTATGCTCTTTTTCCATTAGAAGCAATGAGCAATTTAATTATTGAACCTTTTTCTAGATTAAGTTTTGTTAAGACTATTGGTTCCCAAGTTGGAATTAATAGTGTGAAAGATTATTCAGTACATTTTTCAAATGTGTTTATCGTTATTGTTTGGACTTTTATATTTATTTTAACATCTTATTACATTCTTAAAAAAAGAGATTTGTAGTATCTTTGTTAATGCTATGATAAAAAAAATACTTTTTATATTTTTAATCTTCATTTTGTCTTTCACAAAGAGTATTGCTCAAGTAATAACCGTTGACGAAAGTAGTACGTCTCTTGAATTAATTGAAGACTTTTTATTAGAAAGTTCTTGTGCTTCTGTTAGTAATTTTTCTGTTTCTGGTGGTAATTTCGCTTCGGGGGAATTATCTTATGGTTCTTTTGATGCAAATGGGAGTGCTTTTCCTTTTCAAAAAGGGGTTATTTTGAGCACTGGAAAAATCAACAATGCTCCTGGGCCTAATGTTAGTTTATTAGACGATGGGGGAAGTATGGACTGGAATGGAGATGCTGATTTACAAGATGCTTTAGGTTTGTCAAACTCATTTAACGCCACCATTTTAGAATTTGATTTTGTACCAATAGGTAATAAAATAAGTTTTGACTATATGCTTTCTTCTGAACAATATCTTATCAATGCTACTTCTGGACAATGTAATTTTACAGATGGTTTTGCTTTTTTGCTAAAAGAAGTAGGTACTTCAACCTATCAAAACCTTGCTGTAGTTCCAGGAACTTCAACACCTGTTAAAATAAATACTGTCAGAGGTTCAGGAAGTGTCTGTCCGCCTGCAAACGAGCAATATTTCGATGCTTTTAACGGAACAGATCATCCTACAAATTTTAACGGACAAACTAATGTATTAACAGCTGAAGCAAATGTAATACCTGGCAATACATATCATATAAAATTAGTAATTGCTGACGAAGGAAATTATAGATACGATTCTGCTATCTTTCTAAAAGGAGGTAGTTTTAATTTCGGACCTAATTTCGGGGCAGATAGAACTATTGCAAATGGCAATCCTATTTGTAGCTCAGAAACTACCGTTTTAAATCCGTTTATTTTAAATGCAACTACAACGGGTGCTACTTATCAATGGAAGTTTAATAATACTAATATAATTGGTGCTGTAAACCCAACTTTGGAATTCCCCTCGGCATTGGTTCCATTGCTTCAGGATGGTCTTTATTCTGTAAATATTACCATTGGATCTGGAGCGTGTCCACTTCCTCCTTCTTTTATAAATTTAGAATTTACTAAAAATTTACTCTTAAATATATCAGATTACGCAAAATGTGATGATGATGCTTTGCAAGATGGACTAACATCGTTTACTCAAACCGATTTCGATTTAATCAAAAATCAATTGTTTTCAAATTTGCCGTCAAACTATCAAATTGGTTTATTTGCAACAACAACTTCAACGGCTCAAATGGTATTGCCTTATACAAATACAACTGCCTTTGCACAAACTATATATGCAAGAATTACAAATATTCAAAATTGCTACTCCTATTATCCAATAAATTTATCTATTAATGTTTTTACTAATGTTATTACAAATGTAACTATTGGTTTATGCAACGGAAACGCAATTGCATTAAATGCTGGAAGTGGTTTTGATTCTTACAGTTGGAATACAAATCCTGTGCAAACAACACAAAATATTGTAGTAAGTTCAGCAGGAACTTATACTGTAACTCTAGAAAATAGTGCTGGTTGTTTTAAAGATAAAAACTTTATTGTTATAGGCTCAGAAGCTGCTATAATATCAGATGTAGTAATAAATGATTTTATAGAAAATAATACGGCAACTATTATTTTATCAGTAATTGGAGACTATGAATTTTCGTTGGACGGAATTAATTACCAAAATGAAAATGTTTTTAATAATTTAATAGCTGAAGAATATATAGTATTTGTTCGAGATAAAAACGGTTGTGGTATAGTTAAAAAGACTTTTTATATTTTAGATTATCCAAAGTTTTTTACACCAAATAATGACAGTTATAACGATACTTGGCAAATTAAGAATTTAGATAAAAGAGGTTTTGAAGCAAGTAAAATTTATATCTTTGATCGATATGGAAAATTGCTAAAACAAATTGTTACATCAGAAAATGGTTGGGACGGAATTTTTAATAATACAAATCTTCCAGCCACTGATTATTGGTTTGTTTTAGAATTAACAAACGGGAAAACGGTAAAAGGACATTTTGCTTTAATACGATAATATGATTAAAAATATTTTATTAATTGCTTTAGGTGGTGGTTTAGGTAGCGCATTGCGTTATTTAGCAAGCATTGGAGTGGAGAAAATTTGGGTTAATAAACTTTACTATGCAACCTTTATAGTAAACGTTATTGGTTGTTTTTTAATAGGATTATTAATGGGCTATTTGCAAAAAAATGAAACCGATAATTCTGCACTAAAACTACTTTTAATAACTGGTTTTTGTGGTGGATTTACAACTTTTTCAACCTTCGGATTAGAAAACTATAACTTATTACAATCACAAAATTACATAACATCTTTATTCTATATTGCCACTTCCATTATAATAGGAATAGTATTTGTAGGAATAGGAATACACTTAACAAAATAACATGTTACAAGACAAAGAATTAAAAGCACTTAAAGAAAGTTTATCTACACCAAAAAAAATAACAATAGTATCGCATCGTAATCCTGACGGAGATGCAATTGGTTCTTCCTTAGGTTTATTGCATGTTTTAGAAAAAATGAAGCATGAAGTACATTTTGTTTCCCCAAATGATTATCCAAGTTTTTTATCTTGGATGCCTGGAGTTGTAAAAACAATCATTTTTGAAAGCAATACAGAAGTTGCAACTACTATATTAAAAGAAAGCGATTTTATTTTTACACTAGATTTTAATGCTTTGCATAGAACGGGAGATTTTATGGAAAAAACATTGGAAACACTTACAGTTCCAATGATAATGATTGACCATCACCAAGCGCCAGATGCTTATCCACTTTATACTTTTTCAGATACAAATTATGGGTCAACTTGTGAAATGATTTATGATTTTGCAAATGCTTTAGGTTTAAATGATTACATAGATAAAAATTCTGCAACTTGTTTATACACAGGTATTGTAACAGATTCTGGAAGTTTTAGATTTCCAAAAACAACTGCAAAAACACATATTTGTGTTGCAGATTTGATAAGTAAAGGAATAAACAGTAGTGAAATACACAACTTATTGTTTGATAATGCTTCTTACAGTCGTTTACAGCTTTTAGGACGAGCTCTTCAAAACCTTACCCTTTTAAAAGAATACAATGCTTCATATATTGCTTTAAGCCAAGAAGAATTAGATACTTTTAATTACAAAAAAGGAGATACAGAGGGAATTGTAAATTATGGACTTAGTTTAGAAGGAATTAATATAACTGCAATTTTTATTGAAAATAAAGAAGAAGGAATAATCAAAATCTCTTTCCGTTCCCAAGGTAATGTAGACGTTAATCAATTTGCAAGAAAACATTTTAGTGGTGGAGGACATATAAATGCAGCTGGTGGAAAATCTTTTTTATCCTTAGAAGAAACTGTAAAACAATTTATTGCTATTTTAGCAGAAGAAAACAAAATATAATGAAATTAAGAAACACTTTATCAGTATTTATAATTGGTGTTTTGCTATTTAGTTGTGCTAAACAGCAAGCAAGAAAACCAGTTTCTCAAACTTCAGGTAGTTTTATTGAAGAGTCTATTGCTCGAAATAAAACACTAATTGCTAACGAAGAAAAACTCATAAAATTTATTATAAGTAAAGATACCTTAAAACAATATGTTGCCTCCTCAAAAGGCTATTGGTATAAATATGATTTTAAAAATGTGGAAGATAGTCTTTTTCCTAAAAAAGGAGATGTTGCTTTTTTTGAGTACGAAATAAGCGATTTAAAAAATAATATTATTTATACTAAAGAAGAACTTAAACCACAAACATATTACGTTGATAAGCAAGACATAATGATGGGTTTGAGAGACGGCATTAAATTAATGAAAAAAGGTGAAACAGTTACTTTTTTATTTCCTTCACACATGGCTTTTGGTTACCATGGCGATAATGAAAAAATAAGCGAGAACGAACCTTTAATTTGTAAAGTAACATTAAACGATTTTACAGAAGTGGCTTCAACTACAAAACTTAACTAAATTTTTAAAATGAAACAATTAAAGTACTTATTTACTGCAGCCTTAATTACTTTATTAGGCGCTTGTAATAATCCTGCGAATAACTTAGAAGATGGCATTTATGCAGATGTTACAACTTCAAAAGGAACTATAATTCTAAAATTAGAATTCGAAAAAACACCAATAACGGTAGCTAACTTTATAGCTTTGGCAGAAGGGAAAAATCCTTTTGTAGAAGAGCAATATAAAGGAAAACCTTTTTATAATGGATTAAAATTTCACAGAGTATTAGCCGATTTTATGATTCAAGGTGGAGATCCACTTGGTACTGGAGAAGGCAATCCTGGTTATATATTTGCAGATGAATTTCAAGATGATTTAAAACACAGCAAAGGAGGAATTTTGTCTATGGCAAATTCAGGACCAAATACAAATGGAAGTCAATTTTTTATTACACATAAAGAAACGCCATGGTTAGATAATAAACATTCTGTTTTTGGAGAAGTTGTAGTAGGAATGGAAGTAGTAAATGTAATTGCGCAAGAAGATGTCATAGAAAAAATTACAATTATTAGAAAAGGTGTTGCTGCAAAAAAATTCGATGCTGTTAAAATTTTTAAAGATTATTACGCGGTGGAATCAAAAAGCCAAAAAATTGCTGCCGAAAATTCAAAAAAGGAAACAGAAGATAAATTAGCTCTTTTTGAAAAAGTAAAAATTACAGGTACAACTACAAAATCTGGTTTAATTTATGAAGTTTTAACAAAAGGAACTGGTGAAAAGCCTAAAAAAGGAACAGAAGTATACGTACATTATGCAGGTTTTTTAGAAAACGGAATGTTATTTGACACAAGTTACCAAGAAGTAGCTGAAGCTAATGGTAAATTTGATGCGCAAAGAGCAGCTGCAAACCAATATGTACCTTTTCCGTTTAAATATGGCAGTAAAGAAGGTTTAATTGCGGGGTTTATTGAAGGATTAGAAAACATGTCTTTTGGCGATAAATTACTTTTAATTATTCCACCAAAATTAGGATACGGTGCCCAAGGTGCAGGAAATGTAATTCCACCTAATGCAACAATTATTTTTGAAATAGAAATGTTAAAAAGTTTACCAAATAAATAAATTACCAAATGAATAAAATAGCTCTTTATAAATCAATTCTATTTTTTTTAAGTTTCGTAACGCTTGGGTTTTCGCAAGGAATTAAAAAAGAAGGACTTTTTGCTGAAATTAAAACTTCAAAAGGAACAATATTACTAGAACTTAGTTTTATTAAAACTCCAATAACCGTTGCTAACTTTGTAAGTTTAGCAGAAGGGAAAAATAAATCGGTAAAGGAAGATTTACTAAAGAAGCCTTTTTACGATGGCTTAAAATTTCATAGAGTAATTCCAGATTTTATGATTCAAGGTGGTGATCCTCTTGGAACAGGTGCAGGAGATCCAGGTTATAAATTTACAGATGAATTTACAGATTTAATTCATGAAGGACCAGGAATATTGTCAATGGCAAATTCAGGACCAAACACAAACGGAAGTCAGTTCTTTATTACACACAAAGAAACATCTTGGCTTGACGGAAAACATACTGTTTTTGGTAAAGTTATAGAAGGACAAGATATCGTTAATACTGTTGAACAAAATGATATTATTGAAAAAATAACAATAATACGTAATGGTAAATTAGCTAAAAAATTTAAAGCAGATAAAATTTTCAATGAGTATATGAAAAATAAAGAGGCTGAAGATAAAATACAAGCAGCTCTAAATATTAATAACGCAAAAATGCTTGTGGAAATTAAAGAAGCAAACAGAAAGAAACTTGCAGAAATTGAGGTGCTAAAACAAAAAGAAATTGAAGCTAAGTTAGTAAGTGTTAAATTAGATAAGATTGCACAAATAGAAGCATTAAAAATAAATGGTACAAAAACTACAACAGGAGTTGTATTTCAAATTTTAGCTAAAGGAAGTGGAGTAAAACCCGCAAATGGAACACAAGTTTTTATTCATTACGCAGGGTTTTTAGAAGATGGAAGTTTATTTGATAGTAGTTATGAAGAGGTTTTAAAAACGTATGGTAAATTTGATCAAAATAGAGCTTCTCAAAATGGCTACAAACCTTTTCCTTTTCAATATGGTAGTAAACAAGGTTTAATTCCTGGTTTTTTGGAATGCTTATACAATATGTCTTTTGGAGATAAAGCCATTGTATATATTCCTTCTGCACTTGGATATGGTGAAAAAGGAGCAGGAACAGTTATTCCAGCTAACGCAAATATTATTTTTGAAATTGAGTTATTAGAAATAATGCCTAATTAATTCAATAATTTATAGCGCATAAAAAATGCCGTTAAGTTATACTTATCGGCATTTTGTTTTATATTTAAAAATAATTTTATCTTAATTGAGCACCAAGTTGGTTTTCAAAGTTAGCTTGTAATTTGTTCATTATTTTTTCAATTTCTTTATCGTTCAACGTTTTATTTTCATCTTGAATGATGAAGCTTACCGCATAAGATTTTTTGCCATCGGGTAATTTTTCACCTTGGTAAACGTCAAAAAGATTTACGCCTTTTAATAATTTCTTTTCAGTTTGTTTAGCAATATTGTATATAGCTTCAAAAGTAATCTTTTCGTCCACTAAAAGAGCTAAGTCTCTTCTTACTTCAGGATATTTTGGAATATCTGTAAATTTAATTTTATTGGAAACATATTTTTGGATTTTATTCCAACTAAAATCAGCATATAAAACATCTTGCTTAATGTCAAAATGTTTCAATATGGACTTCTTCACTGTCCCAAATTCAACAATTATATCTTTTCCAATTGCTAATGCTATTCCTTCAGAAAACAAATCACTTTCGATAGGTAAAGAAGTTATTTTATGATCTAAACCAATTCTTGAAAAGACCGTATTTAAATATCCTTTAAATTGAAAGAAGCTAGATTTAGTGTTTTCAGAGAGCCAATTTTCTGGAGCACTATTTCCTGAAAGAAACATTGTTAAGTGTTTGTTTTCGTCATATCCAGAAGGCATTTTATGGTACGTTTTGCCAAATTCATATAATTTTAAATCAGCATTCTTTCTGTTTATATTATATGAAATAGCTTCTAATCCTGAAAACAACATTGATTGTCGCATTACAGATAAGTCGTTACTCAAAGGATTAAGAATTTCTACATTAAACTCTTCCCTAACTGCATCTGATAATTTTGTATAATTAGGTGTTGTCAATGAATTTGCCATCATTTCATTAAATCCTAATGCACAAAGTTGATCTGCAATTATATTTTGCACTTTATATTCTTCCGTTCTAGAAGAATTTGAAATTGTAGCATTTAATTTTTTAGAAAACTGAATGTTGTTATATCCATAAACTCTAAGAATTTCTTCAATTACATCAATTTCTCGCTGCACGTCCACTCTATATGGTGGTATTTGTAACCCAATACCCACTTCTGTAATATTATTGATTTTAATGTCTAATGAAACTAATATTTTTTTAATAGTGTCTTTAGGAATTTCTTCACCAATTATTTTAGTTGTTTTTTCAAAATTTAAGAACACCTGAAAATCTTCGATTTTCTTCGGGTATATATCTGTTATTTCAGAAGTGATATCTCCACCTGCAATTTCTTGTATTAATAAAGCTGCTCTTTTTAAAGCATATCTTGTAAACTCAGGGTCAACACCTCTTTCAAATCTAAAAGAAGCATCAGTGCTAAGCGTATGTCTTTTTGCAGTTTTTCTAACAGAAACAGGATTAAAGTAAGCACTTTCTAAAAATATGGATTGTGTATTATCTGTTACACCAGAATCTTTACCGCCATAAACACCAGCAATACATAAAGGACCTTCTGCGTCACAAATCATTAAGTCTTCTTCGTTTAAGGATCTTTCTATACCATCTAGTGTTGTAAATTTAGTTCCAGTTGGTAGTGTTTTTACAATTATTTTATTTCCTTTTATTTTGTTAGCATCAAAAGCATGTAGAGGTTGTCCTAATTCATGTAAAACATAATTAGTTACATCTACAATATTATTTTTAGGAGTTAATCCTATCGCTTTTAATCTGTTTTGTAGCCAAGCTGGGGATTCTTTTACTTTAATATCTGAAATAGTAAGTCCGCAATATCTTGGAGTTATTTTTTCATTTTCAACCTCTATGTCAATTTTTAAGGTTCTTTTATTAACGCCAAAACTGCTTACTGAAGGTGAAATTAACTCAAGATTAATTCCTTTTTGTGCTAATCCGGCCTTTAAATCTCTTGCAACGCCATAATGACTCATGGCGTCAGCTCTGTTTGGCGTTAAGCCAATTTCAAAAACTTCATCTGTTTCAATTTCAAAAAGATCTTTAGCTAAAGTTCCTGGAGTTATTGACTTATCTAGAACCATAATTCCATCGTGACTTTGTCCAATTCCTAATTCATCTTCTGCACAAATCATTCCGTGCGATTCTTCGCCTCTAATTTTTCCTTTTTTTATTTCAAAAGATTTTCCCTCTTTATCGTATAGTTTTGTACCAATTGTTGCAACAGGCACCTTTTGACCAGCAGCTACATTTGGCGCGCCACATACAATTTGAATAGGAGCTTCTCCGTTTCCTAAATCAACAGTTGTAATTTTTAATTTATCTGCATTTGGGTGTTGTATGCAAGTTAGCACATGTCCTACAACTACTCCTTCTAAACCTCCTTTTAGGCTTTCAAATTTATCAATTCCTTCTACTTCTAAACCTAAATCGGTAAGTAAAGTTTCAATTTCTTCAGACTTCCAGTCTGTTTTGATAAATTGTTTTAACCAATTATATGAAATACGCATTTTTATCCAAATTTTAAGGCTGCAAAGATAGTTTAAATAGTTTAATTGTTAAATTCTATAATCGTTAAATTGAAACATAAAACATGTATTCAAAAAAATAAATCACGAATCATTTTTACTAATCACTAACTAATATAATTCCAAATATTCTTTTTCTTACTCAATTCCATAAAAGCTTTTCTTAGTGTTGCATGTTCTGATTTTTCCATTGGCGCATCTTCTTTTAAAAGTTTCACAGCATATTGTCTTGCTAATTGTAAGATGTCTTTATCTCTAACTAAATCTGCAATTTGAAGATTTAAAACGCCACTTTGTTGTTTTCCCATAATGTCTCCTGGACCACGAAGTTTCAAATCAACTTCTGCTATTTCAAAGCCATCATTGGTTCTAACCATAGTTTCCATGCGCACTTTACTGTCTTCGCCTAATTTATAACTAGTCATTAAAATGCAATAACTTTGTTCGGCACCACGGCCAACTCTTCCTCTTAATTGGTGCAATTGTGATAAACCAAAACGTTCTGCACTTTCAATTATCATCACCGAAGCATTTGGTATATTAACACCAACTTCAATTACCGTTGTGGCTACCATTATGTTGGTTTTTCCAGCTGCAAAACGTCGCATTTCGGCTTCTTTATCAGCAGGTTTCATTTTGCCATGTAAAATAGAAATGGAATAATCAGGTAAAGGAAAATCGCGCGAAATACTTTCGTAACCATCCATTAAATCTTTATAATCTAACTTCTCTGATTCTTGAATTAACGGATAAACAATATAAATTTGTCGTCCTTTTGCGATTTCATCTTTAATAAATTTCCAAACTTTTAATCTATTGCTATCAAAACGATGCACAGTTTCAATAGGTTTTCTGCCTGGAGGCAATTCATCAATAACCGAAATATCTAAATCGCCATACAAACTCATGGCTAAAGTTCTAGGAATTGGAGTAGCAGTCATCACTAAAACATGCGGAGGAATAGTGTTTTTCTTCCATAATTTACTACGTTGTTCTACACCAAAACGATGTTGTTCATCAATAATTGCTAAGCCTAAATTTTCAAATTTTACTTTATCTTCTAATAAAGCATGCGTGCCAATAAGTATATCGAGCGTTCCGTTTTCTAAAGCTTCATGAATTAATCTTCGTTCTTTTGTTTTACTAGAACCTGTAAGTATTTGAATATTAATATCTAAATCTTTAGCAAGTTCGGTTAATCCAATAAAATGCTGGTTTGCTAATATTTCTGTTGGAGCCATTAAGCAACTTTGAAAGCCATTATCTTTTGCAATTAACATGCACATAAGTGCAACTATAGTTTTCCCAGAACCCACATCTCCTTGTAATAAACGATTCATTTGGGCATTGCTACCCATGTCGTTTCTAATTTCTTTAATAACTCTTTTTTGAGCATTTGTTAATTTAAAAGGCAAGTGATTATTGAAGAAATCATTAAAGTTTTTCCCTATAATTTCAAACGGATGCCCTTTTATTTTATGTTTTCTAATTAAGTTTTTGGTAATTAGTTGTAACTGAATAAAGAACAATTCTTCAAATTTTAATCTAAATTGTGCTTTACTAAGTAAATCTTGGTTTTTAGGAAAATGAATATTAAATAAAGCAGTGTTTTTAGGAATTAGCTTTAATTCTTCCATTATATAAGTGGGTAAAGTTTCTGTAAATAAAGTGTGTGTTTCTACAAATAATTGTTGCATTAACTTATTTGTCACTTTATTAGTAATACCTCTATTCATTAGTTTTTCGGTACTTGGATAAACGGGTTGCATTGCAGATCTAAGACTTGCTTTATGTTCAGTAAGTAATTCCATTTCTGGATGCGCCATGTTAAAAGCATTTCCAAATTGCGCTACTTTTCCAAAAATAACATAAACTTCATTTAATTTTAAGCCTTCTTTTATCCATTTATGTCCTTGAAACCAAACCAGTTCCATTTCTCCAGTTTCATCTATAAAAGTGGCAACAAGACGGCTTCCTCTTTTTTGTTCCACCGTTTTAATATTTACGATTCTACCAATTATTTGAACTTCAGAATTATTATTATGTAATTGATTTATTTTAAAATAATGGGTTCTGTCAATATATCTGTTTGGAAAAAAATTAATTAAATCGCCATATTTATAAATGCCTAATTCTTTACGCAGTAATTCTCCACGTTGCGGACCAACGCCTTTTAGGTATTCTATGGGAGTTTCGAAGAGATTGTTAGACATTTAGATATTTATTTAATGCTAGTTAGCGAAGATAGTAGATAATTTATTAATTTGGAAATGACTTTTTCTTAAAATGACTTATATTCGTGCCATAAATTAAAATTCAAATCATGTTTCGATTTATTTTTATTCTTTTCTTTTCATTTTCAGCTTTAGCACAACAAACGGCCAAGGTTGATTTTACTAAAGGTAGTGTTTTACTAGCGCCTAATGTTATTGAAAAAAGCATTGCAGGAAAAATGCAATATGAGTTTATGGTGTTAAGTAAAATAGACACCATTAAAGTGGATGCAAAAAACATGCATTTCACGGAAGTTTCTATCAATGGAAAAACAGTAAACTTTAAAAATTCTGGTGTAACTTTAGATTTGTTTGAAGGTTTTGAGACTGGAATTAATACTTTAGAATTTACTTATTCGGCTAAGCCAAAACAAACACTTTATTTTATTGGAGAAAGCGATGATTTACAAATTTGGACACAAGGGCAAGGTAAATACACAAGCCATTGGTTGCCAAGTTTTGACGATGTTAACGAAAAAGTTATTTTTAATATTTCGGTTGCATTTAGAAATGATTTTGAAGTGCTTTCCAATGGTTTTTTAGCAGATAAAAAATACAATTCAAAAGAAAATGTTATTTCTTGGCATTATCAAATGCAAAAACCAATGTCGTCTTATTTAGTAATGTTGGCTATTGGGAAATTTATAAAACAAACTGAAGTTACAAAATCAGGTACACAATTAGAATATTATTTAGATAGAAAAGATGCCAATAAATTTGAACCAACATATCGTTATTCTAAGCAAATATTTGAATTTTTAGAAAAGGAAATAGGAGTGAAGTATCCTTGGGAAATTTACCGCCAAGTTCCTGTTCGCGATTTTTTATATGCTGGAATGGAAAACACCACTGCTACCATTTTTTCGCAAGATTTTGTAGTAGATGAAATAGGTTTTAACGATATTAACTATGTAAATGTAAACGCACATGAATTAGCACATCAATGGTTTGGCGATTTTGTAACTGCTAAAGAAAGTAAGCACCATTGGTTACAAGAAGGGTTTGCTACTTATTATGCGTTATTAGCTGAAAAAGAACTATTTGGAGAAGATTATTTTAATTACGAATTATTCCAAATGGCAGCACAATTAAAAGAAGCAGCTGCATACGATGAAAATCCAATTTTAAGCGAAAAGGCAAGTTCTCTTACTTTTTACAAGAAAGGAGCTTGGGCTTTACATATTTTACGCACAAATATTGGGGAAAAGAAATTTAAAAAAGCGATTAAATGTTATTTAAAAAAACATGCTTTCAAAAATGTTGATACGGATGCGTTTTTAGCTGAAATTAAAAAAGTTTCTAAATTTAATGTTGAGAAGTTTAAAACAGTTTGGTTAGAAAGTGCAAGTTTTGAATGGAATGAAGTAATTACAATTTTAAATAAAAGCACATTTATTTCAAATTTACAAAAAATACAAGCATTAGATAGCATCCCTTTTGAAGAAAAGAAAGAGAAACTATTATCTTATATGAAAGGAGACACCTATTTTCCAATACAACAAGAAATATTACTGCAAACTAAATTAGTTTCTTTAGAAGACAAACAAGAAATTATGGATATTGCATTTAAAAGCAATAATATAAAAGTAAGACAAGCTTTAGCACAATCTTTTACAAAAATTCCAGAAAATTATAAAGCACAATTCGAAACTTTTTTAGAAGATAAATCTTATATTACACAAGAAATTGCATTGTTTAAATTATGGTCTAATTTTAAAGACGATAAAACTAGGTATGCCAATTTTTTTGAGAAAGAAAACGGATTAAATTACAATTTAAAAATAGCATATTTAACGTTACAAATAGTGAATAATCAAACAGAAGAAACGGCAAAGCTTAATGCAATTTCAGCGTTAGAAGAGATGGCAAATACTCCTTATGAGTCTGGAGTTCGTCAAAACGCTATAGAAACATTATTGAATTTTAAATTAATTTCAAACAAGGTTTTAACAGCGCTTTTAAATGCGTCATTACATCATAAATGGCGATTTGTAACTTATGCTAAAGAAAAAATTCGCGAATTAATTTCAACGCAAGAAACTAGAATACAATTTATAGAACTTTCAGGCACTTTAAACGACTTACAAAAAGAAAGATTAAATTACTTTTTAAACGAAACACGATGAGTAAAAAGGCATTAATAATTTCGGGTGGTGGAAGCAAAGGTGCTTTTGCTGGTGGTGTTGCGCAATATTTAATTCAAGATCTTAAAAGAGATTATGATATGTATATAGGTACGTCTACAGGTAGTTTATTAGTTTCTCATTTAGCACTCGATAAAGTAGATAAAGTTAAAAGAGTATACACCTCTGTAAATCAAAAAAGTATCTTTAGTAACTGTCCATTTATCGTAAGGAAAAAATTTGGGGAAGATACTATTGAGATAAACCACTGGAATGTTTTAAAAAATCTTTTAAAGGGGTCCAATACTTTTGGCGAAAGCGGAAACTTAAAAAAACTAATTAAAGAAGAATTTACGCTATCAGAATTTGAAACGCTAAAAGCTTCCAATAAAGAAGTAATTATAACTGTTTCTAATTTATCTTTAAATACAGTAGAATATAAATCTATTAAAGAATGTAGTTACCAAGATTTTTGCGATTGGATTTGGATTTCCTGTAATTACATACCATTTATGTCGCTAGTCAGAAAAGACGGTTGCGAGTATGCCGATGGTGGTTTTGCAGCTATGATACCTATAGAAGAGGCTATTAAAAACGGCGCAACACATATAGATGCTATAATACTGCATACTGAGCAAACTTTGTTTAATAGAATGCCCGCTAGAAGTCCGTTTTCAGCGTTGAGTAATTTATTTTCTTTTATGATGGATAGAATAGAGTTTCAAAACATCAAAATTGGAAAATACGAAGCAAACTTGCAAGGCGCAACTATTAATTTTTATTTCACACCTACCACATTAACTACAAATTCATTAGTTTTTAATAAAGAAAAAATGAAAGAATGGTGGCAAATAGGATACGAATATGCAAAGTTTAAAGAAACAGATGTGCAACCATTAGTTACCGAAGAGTAAATTATTTTGTCTTCCAGCGAAGCGATTATTTGGTGTCTAAAAAACAGTTTTTAATTCCTCTTTTAAGTAGCTAATTGCAATAGTACTTGGTGCTTCGGTTTCTGTAAGTTCAATTAAAATAGCCTCTCTAAGTTTCTCTGCACTAGCAATTTCTTGTTCTAATGATTTTTGACGAATCATTTGTGCCGTAGAGTTTTTTGCCTTATTTATAACATCCCAAGTATTGGATGTTAAATACACTTGTTGCGTTAAATTATGTTCATATTCTGTTTGAATGCTGTGTATTAAAAAGGTTGCATAATCTTCTTTACTAGTGTTTGGTGGCGCAACACGCAATAACAATTGTACAGGGTTTATACGTTCTAAAAACAAAACCATACGTTCATAAGCTTGTAAACGAATAGGTAATGCTTGTTTTTGATTTTCTTTTAACAACTCAAAACGTCTTCTGTTTTCTTCGTTTTTAAAAAAAGAATGAAACAAAAAATAAGCAACGCCACCCGTTATTAAAGCAGGTAAAGTATAAGCAGCTAATTCTATAATTTTAGTAGTATCCATATGTTTTTTTGAAGCTTTTTCCTGCTGTTTGCTATATCTTTTATTGTTTTGTTTAAAAAAACAAACAATAAAAGGATGCCGCTACCATCAGGGCTAGTTTAATTACCACAAAGTAAACATTAATATTATCCATTTCAAAATGTAATTATAAATTCAAAAAGTCAACTTCAAAAAATCAAGATTAAAGTAAAATTTACAAATACGTTAAGCTTTACAAACACGAATTCATGCAAGTTAACTAATTTGCATACTTATAAAGTTATATAATTGATTCTTGTAATTGAAATTGCATTTTGAAATTGACTCTGAATCACGTATTTTTGTAAATTAATTATCCTATTAATTTTCCACAGGCAAAACACGTTACTTTAAAGAAAATGCAACAATATATAGACCAATTAAATGAAGCGCAAAGAGCGCCTGTTCTTCAAAAAGACGGGCCTATGATTGTAATAGCAGGTGCAGGTTCTGGTAAAACAAGAGTGCTTACCGTGCGTATAGCTAATTTAATGCACCAGGGAGTAGATGCTTTTAATATATTGGCACTAACCTTTACCAATAAAGCAGCACGCGAAATGAAAAAGCGTATTGCAGATATTGTAGGCAACAGTGAAGCAAAAAACCTTTGGATGGGAACATTTCACTCCGTTTTTGCAAAAATATTGCGTGTAGAAGGAGAGAAATTGGGTTTTCCGTCTAATTTCTCTATTTACGATGCACAAGATTCGGTACGTTTAATTAGTACGATCATTAAGGAGATGCAATTAGACAAAGAAATCTACAAACCAAAACAAGTTTTCAGTAGAATTTCAAGTTATAAAAACTCCTTAATTACAGTAAAAGCATATTTCAATAACCAAGATTTACAAGAGGCAGATGCCATGAGTAAAAAACCTCGTTTAGGAGATATTTATCAAAACTATGTAGAGCGTTGTTTTAAAGCTGGTGCAATGGATTTTGATGATTTGTTACTTAAAACTAACGAGTTAATAAATCGTTTTCCAGAAGTTTTAGCAAAATACCAAGATCGTTTTCGTTATATATTAGTAGATGAGTATCAAGATACAAACCATTCTCAATATTTAATTGTTAGAGCTTTATCAGATCGTTTTCAAAACATTTGTGTAGTTGGAGATGATGCGCAAAGTATTTATGGCTTTAGAGGTGCAAATATTAGTAATATTCTAAACTTTCAAAAAGATTATGATAATGTGCAGCAATATCGATTAGAACAAAATTATCGTTCTTCCAAAAATATTGTAGAAGCGGCCAATAATGTAATTGATAAAAACAAAACAAAACTTGAAAAAATTGTTTGGACAGATAATGAGAGTGGTCCAAAAATAAAAGTACACCGTAGTTTAACAGATGGTGAAGAAGGTCGTTTTGTAGCAGCTACAATATTCGAACAAAAAATGCAAAACCAATTATTTAATGGTCAGTTTGCAATTTTATATCGCACAAACGCACAATCTCGTGCCATGGAAGACGCTTTGCGTAAACGCGATATTCCATATAGAATTTATGGAGGTTTATCTTTTTACCAAAGAAAAGAAATTAAAGATGTTTTGTGTTATTTACGATTAATTATTAATCCTAAAGACGAGGAAGCTTTAATGCGTGTTATTAATTATCCGGCTAGAGGAATAGGAAACACCACACTTGAAAAATTAACCGTAGCAGCAAATCATTACAAGCGTTCTGTTTTTGAAATCTTAGAGCATTTAGATAAAATAGATTTAAAATTAAATTCAGGAACTAAAAATAAATTACAAGATTTTGTAATAATGATCAAAAGTTTTCAGGTAATTAATGAAAACCAAGATGCACTTTTTTTAACAGATCATGTTACAAAAAAAACGGGTTTATTTCAAGAATTAAAAAAAGACGGCACACCAGAAGGGATTACTCGAATTGAAAATATTGAAGAATTACTAAACGGTATTAAAGATTTTATTGAAGGCCAAAAAGAAATTGATGGCGCGCGTGGAGCTTTATCTGAATTTTTAGAAGATGTTGCTCTAGCTACTGATTTAGATAACGATACTGGCGATGATGATAGAGTAGCGCTAATGACTATTCACTTAGCAAAAGGTTTAGAGTTTCCACATGTATTTATAGTTGGCTTAGAAGAAGATTTGTTTCCTAGCGCAATGAGTTTAAGTTCCCGTAGCGATTTAGAAGAGGAGCGTCGTTTGTTTTACGTTGCACTAACAAGAGCAGAAAACCAAGCTTATTTAACCTATGCACAATCTCGTTATCGATGGGGAAAATTAATAGACAGTGAACCATCTCGTTTTATTGAAGAAATTGACAGCGCCTATTTAGAATATTTAAATCCAGAAAACACGTCTAATTATAAATACAAACCTATGATGGATGTAGATATTTTTGGAGATATAGATAAATCAAAATTACGTTTAGCAAAACCGCAAGCAAGTAAACCACCAGTTTATATAAATGGGAACGCTAATATGCCTAACGTTCGTAAACTAAAGCCTGTTTCTGGCGTTAAAACAAAAGGAAGTACTGATTTGTTTGATGCTAATTTAGCAATTGGAAATATTGTCATGCACGAGCGTTTTGGAAAAGGACAAATTATTAACATTGAAGGAATGGCTGGCGATAAAAAAGCCGAAATTAAATTTGATATTGGTGGCGTAAAAAAATTATTACTGCGTTTTGCAAAACTGGAGGTAATTGGATAGTAATAAATCAAAAGTCAAAAAGGTTATAATTAGAATCTAAAAATCCATCAGTCTAATAATCTAACAATCAAAAAATATGGCAGATTTTCTTAAAATATACGAAGACAAACCAAGTGAAGCAGCTATTAAAAAAGTTGTAGATGTTTTACGAAATGGCGGATTAATTATTTATCCAACAGATACCGTTTATGGTTTAGGATGCGATATTACAAATACTAAGGCATTAGAAAAAATTGCAAAAATTAAAGGAATTAAGTTAGAAAAAGCAAATTTTTCCTTCATTTGTTCAAGTTTGAGTAATATTTCAGATTATGTTAAACAAATCGATACTGCAACTTTTAAAATCTTAAAAAGAGCATTACCGGGGCCTTACACTTTTATTTTGCCAGGAAACAACGATTTGCCAAAAGAATTCAGAAAGAAAAAAACGGTTGGTATTCGTGTTCCACAAAATAATATTGCCTTACAAATTGTAGAAATGTTAGGAAATCCAATTATTTCAACCTCTATTAGAGACGAGGATGAGGTTGTTGAATATTCTACAGATCCAGAATTAATTTTTGAGAAATGGCAAAACAAAGTAGATTTAGTAATTGATGGAGGTTATGGAGATAACGTGGCATCCACAATTATTGATTTAACAGGGCATGAACCCGAAGTAGTAAGAGAAGGCAAAGGAAGTTTAGATGTTTTATAATATGAATAAAACACTATTAATTTTATTTTTATTTTTCTATTCATGGGCAAATTCTCAAACTGTTTCTTAAACTGTAGTAGACTCTAATGAAGAACCTATTTTTGGAGTTTCAGTTTATTTTGATGGAACGTTATACGGAACAACCACAGATATTGATGGAAAGTTTTCTCTCGACATTAAGTCAAGTATAAACACGTCCTTAGTGGTTAGTTTTTTGGGTTATGAAAATCTTTATTTAAAGGACATCAACTTTAATAATAGGTATAAGTTCACTTTGAAAGAATCTGTTGTGAGTTTAAAGGAAGTTGCAGTTTTTAACTCTGGATTTACTCGTAAACAAATGATGTCTTTTTTTAAAAAGGAATTTTTAGGAAATACTAAGGCAGGAAAAAGGTGTACAATTGAAAATGAAGACGAATTATATTTTACTTATGATAAAGAGAATTTTGTTTTGAATGTGTTTGCAGATAAACCATTGATAATTAACAACCCTTTTCTGGGCTATAAAGTATATTTTGATCTAAAGTCATTCAAAGCAAAGTTTTTTAAATACAGTATAGAAAATTCTGCTTTATTTTCTAGTATTTATGGTGGAACCTCAAGATTTGTTGAAACTTCAAATGGTAGTCAGATTATTAAAAATAGAGAAAAAATATTTAAAGGTTCGTTTTTAGAATTTTTTAGAAATTTCGCAGAAATGGATTGGAATAAAGATAAGTTCTTATTGTTTTACAAATCTTTTCAAGTTAACCCAAAGGATTATTTCACTGTAAAAAACATATTAGAAGAGGGTAAAGAAGTAACAGTAGCTCCTCAAGAAAAACAGTTAAAACCAAGAGGCTTTGTTGCTGAATTTAGTTTGTTATACGATAGGAAAGAACAGTCTAAAATTATATTTCATACAGATAATTTTGTAATTGATAAATATGGTTTGTTCTCTGATTTTGATAAGATTTATTTTTCTGGAGCACTTTCAGAAAAAAAAGTAGGAGATATGTTGCCTTCTAATTATGGAATTGAAGAATGATGGTTTCTAGTCCTAAATAATTGATATAAATTATTAATAAAAAAAATGCCTCAAAATTTGAGGCATTTTTGTTTATCGATACATTTTTTTTACTTTACTAAGTAATCCTTTTTATAAAGTTTTGTAAATGTATTTTATTTCTAAAACGGTAACTGTTTAATTATTTACTCATTGATTTCATTTCTTTTTCAATCATCTCATAAAATTGATCAATTTTAGGCATAATGATAATTTTTGTTCTTCTGTTTTTTGTTCTATTCTCAGCCGTGTCGTTATCTACTAAAGGTAAATAGGAACTTCTCCCCGCAGGAATAAGTTGTTTTGGACTTACACCTAAGTCAGTTTGTAAAACTCTAACAATAGAAGTTGCTCTTTTTACAGATAAATCCCAATTGTCTAATATAATTGCTCCTTTATAAGGTACATTATCAGTATGACTTTCTACCATACACTCAAAATCTGGTTTAGAGTTAATTACTTTTGCAACTTTAGCTAAAACTCCTTTTGCTTTATCACTTACATCATAACTTCCAGATTTAAACAATAAATTATCTGCAATAGAAATCATAATAACGCCTTTTTCTACATTAATATTAATGTCTGGATCATCCATTCCTACATCTTTTTTTAAACTAGTAACTAATGCTAATGTTACACTGTCTTTTTTGGTTATGGCATCTTGTAGTCTAGAAATTTTTAAATCTTTTTCTTTTAAGCTTTCTAATGATTTTTCAAGATTTTCAGCACCTTTTGTTGTAAGTGTTGTTAAATTACCCATGTTGTTAATTAAATCGGAATTATTTCTCTTTAAAAAATCAATTTGATTAGCTAAAGCTTCTCTTTCTGTTAAACAAATGTTTAACTTAACCGTTGCGGTATTTAATAAATCTTGTGTAGTTTTTTGTTTTGCTTCTAGTTCAGTAAATTTCTTTTTAGAAACACATGAAGTCAAGGAAAGCGATAGTACTAAAAGTGAAATTGCGATTTTTTTCATGAAACTTTAAATTTTTATTTTAGCAAAAGTAATTACAAAATTCATGCCGTTTATGTTATTTAAGCTAAACTATTGTTAAAATAATTCTGTAAAACTTTTTTTGTTTGCTATATAGTAGGAGTAAATAATAGAATTAGTTTTAAAATAATTTTGCTTTTGAATTTTAGCTCTTTTCTTATAAAAACGAAAGAAATAAAAGTAGAAGTAAAAATGAGCTTTTAAAACTGCAAAAGTATGTTTGTAATTTCCTGTAACAAGAAATTGTATTGCTGCTACGCCATCTAAAATTAATCGAATAGTAAATATTAGTAAAAGTTTGTTTTTAGGCAAATTTTTTAAAAGCATGTACAACGAATTCCTAAAATTTAAAAAAGTCTTCTTTGGATTACTCGCATTTAAAGTTGCTCCGCCAACATGAAATACTAAACATTCGTGCTTGTAAATTATTTTATAGCCCAAATTAAAAGCTCTCCAGCATAAATCTATTTCTTCCTGATGTGCAAAAAAAGCGGCGTCAAAACCATTTAATTTTTTAAAAACTTCTTTTCTAATAAAAAAACAAGCACCACTTGCCCAAAAAATTTCGGTTGTTTCATCGTATTGACCTTTGTCTTTTTCTATCGATTCAAAAACTCTTCCTCTACAAAAAGGATAGCCATATTTATCTATAAATCCACCTGCTGCACCAGCATATTCAAAGGATTCTTTATTGTTGAATGCTAATATTTTTGGCTGCATTATGGCAACATTTCTATCGTTTTCAAAAGTAGAAAGAATAGGTTGCAACCAATTTTTTGTAACTTCAATATCAGAATTTACTAAAGCATAATAAGGTTCTTCCACAAACGTTAAGGCTTCATTATAGCCTTTTGCAAATCCAAAATTCTCTTTATTTTGAATAATTTTCACCAACGGAAACTCTTTTAAAATAACTTCAATTGAAGTATCCGTTGAAGCATTATCAGCGACATAAACAGTTGCTTCATCTGAAAATTTAATAATTGAAGGTAAAAACTCCCTTAATAGTTTTTCTCCGTTCCAGTTTAAAATTACTACAGCTATTTTTTTCAATTAATTGTTTTTTAATAATTCTTTGATTTGATTTTTTTTGCTATTTCTTTCAAACGAAAAGGTACTTGAAATATCGTCTGCAATATCTAGTACTTTCAATGCTTTTGATAAATATTCAATTGTTTCTAATTTTTCATTTGTCTCTAATGCACTCATTTTTACTAATAATTTAGAGAATGATTCTAAATGCTCTTCGGTAAATTTAAAAGTTAAAATATATTTTTTTATTTCTTCGTCAGCAAGCGATAAAAATAATTTTAAATCAAAATCTAATTCATTTTTCAATTCATTTGTAACTAAATCAGAAGCATTAATTTCATTATTCCTCAATTTATTAGTAACAAAATCAGCTAATAGTTTTCGTAAAAAGAAACCCATTTGCTCAATTTGATCTAGAATTAAATCTCTTTTCTCCATAATTTACTTATTGAAATTTGGAAGTTCTTTTAAGAAAACATATTTTTCATTTTCAAAATCCATTTGACAAAAATAATGCTTTAGACCGTTAGTTACCATTAAATATTGGGCATTTAAGGATAAATTATAACGAGCAATTTGATCAAAAGTTTTCTGGTCAATTTTAACTTCGGGCGCTTTACACTCAATTAATAAAAAAATAGAACCATCCAGATTAAAAACAACAACATCATATCGTTTATTCATTCCGTTTACTTTTACCGTTTTTTCAACATTTATAAATGCTTTTGGATATTTTTTTTCAATTACTAAAAATTCTACCACATGTTGCCTTACCCATTCTTCTGGAGTAAGAAGAATAAATTTTTTTCGAACACTATCAAAAATAGACACTTTATTTTCACTATTTTTGAACCGAAACGAATATTCGCTAAAATTCAATTTTTGCATGGTTCAAAATTACTCAAAAATTGTAAACTGCCAATTAATTACTGAAAACGAATAGTTATAAATGGATGAAGTAATAAAAATCACGAAAGATATAAAAGCGGGTAATATTAAACCTGTTTATTTTTTTATGGGTGAAGAACCTTATTATATTGATAAATTAACTGAATTTATTGAAAATAATGTTTTGCAAGAACACGAAAAAGATTTCAACCAAACCGTTATTTATGGAAGAGATGCAACTATTGAAGATATAATTTCAACAGCAAAGCGTTTTCCAATGATGGCAGATAGGCAAGTAGTTATTGTTAAAGAAGCACAAGATTTAATTAGAACTATCGATAAATTAGAGAGTTATATTGAAAATCCGCAGCCCACAACTGTTTTAGTTTTTGCATATAAATATAAAACACTAGACAAGAGAAAAAAAATAACTAAAACAATTGCAAAGTATGGTGTTTTATTTGAAAGTAAAAAACTGTATGATTACCAAGTTGGCGATTGGATTAAACGTACTTTGTCTGGTAAAGGTTACGGAATTGAACCAAAAGCAATTGCAATTTTAGTAGAATTTTTAGGTACTGATTTGTCCAAAATTAGTAACGAGTTAAATAAATTGAAAATTATTTTACCAAAAGGGCACACGTTTACGGCAAATGATATTGAAGAAAATATAGGTTTTAGTAAAGACTTTAATAATTTTGAATTGAAAAAAGCTATAGGAGAGAAAAACCAATTAAAAGCATATAAAATAATTGATAATTTTGCACAAAATCCAAAAGACAATCCTATTGTTTTAACTATTAGTTTAGTATTTGGTTTTTTCTCACAGTTGCTACAATATCATGGTTTAAAGGATAAAAACCCAAAAAATGTTGCAGCTGTTTTACGAGTGAATCCCTATTTTTTAAAAGAGTATGATGTTGCTTTAAAGAACTACCCAATGAAAAAGGTAAGTGCAATAATTGCTACTTTACGAGATATAGATGTTAAAAGTAAAGGAGTTGGAGCAAATGCATTGCCAAATAGTGATTTGTTAAAAGAAATGCTCATTCATATTTTTAATTAGATTGCCACATAATGGAGAATTAATCTTAACATTTGAAATTGATCTTGAAATTGGTATATTTGCAGTCCTCAAAACACATAAAAACTAATAATAATGAATAAAAATACAGTTTTAGCTTGGGCTACATTTATAATGATATTGGTTGGATTGGGTTTGATAGCTTTAGGAGCCTTTAGATATAATGAAGTTGCAGGTTGGGGATTTGCAGCAGTAGGAATTGGTTTTTTTGCAATTGCTTGGGTTTTTAATGCTTTAAAGGGTAGAGTGTAATACTTTTTATATATAACCTAAGAACTAGTTTACTTACTTAAATACAAATAATGAGGTTTTTGTACTTAATTCTTGTTCTATCAACCTCATTAGTTCTTAAAGCGCACTCTTTAAACAAAGCGCAATACTTTCTTGATCGTTCTGATTATTATAGTAAAGCAATTTCATTTTCAATAGTTACATTTGCACCACATCAAAAATAAGCCGCATGCGGTACTTGTTAAATTGGTTTATTTTTGGTAAGTTTAACTATTCGCAACACCCACCATTATATGCTCATCAAACCACGTAAGGCACTCAATAAGGCTTTTCTCAAAATCAGACCCGACCGCTTAGGTATTGAACTCTTCAAAAGTAAACTCATTTTACTTTTAGATTCTAGCACAGCCAATGAATCTGAAGAGTTTCATAAGAATTTGATTTCCGACTTTCTGAAGAATACCTATTATTCGCCTAACTATTTTATCAATACCAAAGGCAGAAATGATTTGGTTATTCACACCAACACCGATGCCAAAAGTGCGGTTGGCGTTATTATCGAAGCCAAAAGTCCGACCAACAAAGCCGAAATGATTTCCGAAAAAAGCTTGAATAACAAAGCCTTGCAGGAATTAGTTTTGTACTTTTTGCGGGAACGCATCACCCATAAAAATCTGGAAGTCAAGCATCTTGTGGCAACCAACCTAAACGAGTGGTTTATTTTTGACGCACAGATTTTTGACAAACTCTTTGCACAAAACAAAACCTTTGTCAAGCAATTTCAAGACTTTGAAGAAGGCAAATTATCGGGTGCTACAACTGATTTTTTCTATAGAGAAATCGCCAAACCTTACATTGCCTCTGTCCTTGATAAAATAGAATACACCTATTTTGATTTGGCTACTTACGATACCATTCTGCGGAATGCCGATAAAGCAGACGATGCCAAACTGATTGTCTTGTACAAATTACTTTCGCCAGAACACCTCTTGAAACTGTCTTTTGCCAACGACAGCAATTCATTAGACAAGAATTTCTATAACGAACTCCTGCACCTCATCGGCTTGACCGAAACCAAAGAAGGCGGCAAGAAACTCATTCAGCGGCCTAAAATGGGCGAACGCAACAGCGGTTCGTTACTCGAAAATGCCATCAATCAGTTGGACAGTTTAGATAAGATATCCAGACTTTCTAACCCCAAACAATATGGTGCCAATCACGAAGAACGGCTTTTTACCGTAGGTTTAGAACTCTGCATCACGTGGGTTAACCGCATCTTGTTTTTAAAACTCTTAGAAGCCCAACTCATAAGTTACCACAAAGGCGACCGTAGTTATGCGTTTTTGCACAAAGAAGCTTTGCACGATTACGACAACCTCAACGCGCTGTTTTTTATGGTGCTTGCCAAAAAACCCGAAGACCGAAATGCCCGTGTCAAGGATTTGTTTGCCAAAGTGCCGTACCTGAACAGTTCCCTCTTTGAACCCACCAATTTAGAACACGACACCTTGTTTATTTCTGGTTTGGAAGATACCATTCCGCTTCCTTTTATAACGGGGACGGTCATTAAAGACGGCAGCGGAAAGAAACAAAAAGGGACTTTAAAAGCACTAGACT
>Ga0209390_10000539_pt1 | contig 74986 bp, 65 predicted proteins | sample BON01_FD_187212 | JGI IMG/M metagenome (GOLD analysis project Ga0209390, IMG submission 187212) | Freshwater microbial communities from Lake Bonney liftoff mats and glacier meltwater in Antarctica - BON-01 (SPAdes) (version 2) | ecosystem: Environmental > Aquatic > Freshwater > Ice > Glacier...
TTGGTAAATCTACAGTAGCTTCAAACTTAGCATTGGCTTTGGTAAAGTTAGGAGCATCGGTTGGTTTGGTTGATGCCGATATTTATGGTCCCTCACAAACCATTATGTTTGATGTAATGGATGCAAAGCCTATGAGTAAAGAGATTGACGGTGTAAGTAAAATGATTCCCATAGAAAGTTTTGGTGTCAAATTATTATCTATCGGATTTTTTGTAGATACTTCCCAAGCCCTTGTATGGCGTGGGCCAATGGCATCAAAAGCGGTTGTTCAATTATTTCAGGAAGCACATTGGGGGGAATTAGATTATATGATTATTGATTTACCTCCCGGAACTGGTGACATTCATTTAACGTTGGTTGGTGCCGTTCCTTTGAATGGCGTTGTAATTGTAAGTACGCCTCAATTTGTGGCGTTGGCAGATGCAAAAAAAGGAGTTGGAATGTTTCAGTTACCGTCAATAAATGTACCTGTTTTAGGCATTGTAGAAAACATGTCTTATTTCAGTCCGCCAGAGGAGCCTGAGAAACGATATTACATTTTTGGTAAGGACGGAGCAAAAAAACTTGCAGAAGAATTAGAAGTTCCATTATTGGGTGAAATTCCTTTGGTGCAAGGCATCTGCGAATCTGGTGATTCGGGAAACCCAGCTGTACTTCAAGATAACACACCGCAAGCTATTGCCTATATGGAAATGGCACGTAAGGTGGCACAACAAGTGTCTATACAAAATGCAAAAGAACCAATAGTAAAGGTGGCAGATGTTAAATGGTAAAATATGAAAATGACCCTTTTTATCACGCAACAATCCAATAAAAGGACTTATAAAGCATAACTTTTATCGCGTTTTTAATATAGGTCAAGCGAATAATTTATAATTACGAGTACAAATAAAAAACTATATAGAGTTTATTAGGGTTCTCTTTAAAACCTTGAATTTTATTTTAATTTTTAAAAAGCACACGATGTATCCAGAACAATTAGTAATGCCAATGAAGGAAGAACTTACCTCTGTTGGTTTTGAAGACCTCCAAAACGCTACGGAAGTAGATGCTGCCGTTAACTCAAAAGGCACCGTGTTAGTAGTCGTTAATTCAGTTTGTGGATGTGCTGCTGGTGCAGCACGCCCGGGAGTAAAACTTTCATTGCACGCAACCAATCGCCCTGATCGTATTACAACTGTGTTTGCCGGCTTTGACACCGAAGCCACTGAACAGGCACGCAAACATTTTCTACCATTTCCTCCGTCATCGCCTTGTATAGGCTTATTCAAAGATGGAAAATTGGTTCATTTTGTAGAACGACACCATATTGAAGGAAAGTCGGCAGAGCTGATTGCTGATAACCTAAAAGCAGCTTATGAGTCGTATTGTTAATTAAAAAAGCGATATAAATGATACCCTTTAAAGAGATGCCATTGCACTCACGGGTATGGGTATACCAATCCATCCGTGAGTTTTCTGAAAATGAAATTACGCAACTAAAAAATAAAGCAGAAGATTTTATTTCTGAGTGGACTTCGCACGGAAAAACGATGAATGCTTGTATTGAAATCTTTCACAATCGTTTTATTATAGTATGTGTAGATGAAAAAACGACTTCCGCCAGCGGATGCGGAATTGACAAGTCGGTAAAATTCATTCAGCAGTTGGAATCCGACTTCGGCGGTAACACTTCTCTCCTTGATAGAATGAATGTTGCTTACAGAAGGAATGTCCACCTGAATGACGAAGTCGGGCAAGGGAAAATTATTTCGTGTCCTATTTCTGAGCTCAAAAATGTACTCACATTTCCTGAAAGACAAAAAGGGATAACTGTATTCAATAACCTCGTAAATACCAAAGCAGCGTTGGAGCAAAATTGGGAAGTGCCCTTGGAAAAAAGTTGGCAATATGAAAAATTCATATAAAGATTAAAAAAACAGCGTTGTTGTTGGAGGCGGTTTTGCCGGTTTGCAATTCATTTAAAATCTTGATATGAATGATTTTAATGTATTGCTTTTAGACAAATTAAATCACCATCAATTTCAACCGTTATTTTATCAGGTTGCTACCGCTTAATTAGAGCCATCAAATATTTCATTCTTTTTAGAAAAATATTTCAGAAAAAAACAAAATAATGAAAAGTAGGATTGAACAATTACAAGAATTTTTAAAGGAGGATAGCAACGACTCTTTTCTGACATACGCATTAGCACTAGAATATGTTAGGGTTGAGAAATATGATATTGCGAGAGATTGCTTTTTGAAATTGATAGAGGATGATGAAAATTATATAGCGAGTTACTATCAATTGGGAAAATTATATGAGTCGCTGAATGAAGTAGAGAAAGCAAAAGAAATTTATAAAAAGGGAATTGAGATTGCCAAAAAAATTGAAAATAAAAAAACGCTATTAGAATTACAAGAAGCTTATAATATACTCATAGAAATGGATGAAGATGACTTTTAATTGCTCTCTCTTTTTATTAAAATAGATAAATTTAGAATTTTATACACTCCCGAAAGGGACTAAAAATATAGGTTAATATGGATGATTATTCAACAGAAGGTTCTTCTGTTCCAGGGAGAATCAAAAGTAACGACGCATGCCATACCTATGGTCGCAGCCAATCAGATGTATATGATTGGCTGGCGGATATTGTTATGCCTCCTGATTATAAAGTTTGTAATATTATAGAAATAAAATTCAAAGGATCCCGTAAGGATTTCTATCTTAATCTTAAAAACATCAATCTCAAAAATGGTGAATCAGTTGCTGTGGAGGGGAATATGGGTGGTTATGATGTTGGGCATGTTTCCTTAACAGGTGAGCTAGTTCGTATGCAACTCAAGAAAAAAAATGTGCGTACGGATGAAGTAATTAAAAAAATCTATCGCCGAGCCACTACTGTTGATATAACTAATTGGAAACTTGCCAAAGAGATGGAATTGGATACTTTGTATAAAGCACGTGTTTTAACCAAAGCGCTTGGCTTATCTATGAAATTAACCGATGTAGATTACCAAGGCGATAAATATAAAGCCACATTTTATTACACAGCCGAAGGACGTGTGGATTATCGGGAGTTAATTAAGCACCTGTCCAAAGCTTTTAATATACGAATAGAAATGCGACAAATTGGGATACGTGAAGAAATGTTTCGCATAGGCGATATTGGTCCCTGTGGGAGCCATTTGTGCTGCCATACCTGGTCTACTAATTTTAAAACCAATTCTCCTTTTACTACCCATAATCAAAATATTCATAAGCGACAAGACAATAAATTTGAATGCTACATCAAGGATGAGACGTTGAATAAAGACGGTAGTAAATTGGATGATTTGAAGGATAAAACGCAAGGAAGAAATAAAGCTATAGTTGACAAGCCTTTGTTTTATACAAACGTTGTGGGCCAGGATAGTATAACCCGTTTTGATAATAAGGGAAAGAAGCGTAAAAAAAATAATCGTAAAAAGAAGAACCAGAAGCCCCCAAACCCCGAAGCCCCGAAATTAAATCTAATTAATTAAAAATAATCATGTCAGAACATACAGTTAATTTACTTTGGAAAAATGAGTCAGAAGATTTCTCTTATAAAAAGTATGATCGTACGCATAGCTGGAAATTCGAAGGAGGGACTGATGTCAAGGCATCTGCTGCTCCTGAATATCTTGGCAAAAAAGAATTTGTAAACCCTGAAGAAGCTTTTGCCGCCTCTTTGGCAAGTTGCCACATGCTCACCTTTCTTGCAATCGCGTCAATGAAAAAATACACCGTCGCAGTTTATGAAGATAACGCAGTAGCAATTCTGGGAAAAAACGAAAAATTAAGGATGGCTGTAACAAAACTTTATCTGAGACCAAAAGTGAATTTTAAAGGAGATAACATTCCTGATAAAACTATAATTGATGAAATGCACCACCGTGCACATACGGAATGTTTTATTGCAAACTCGGTTTTAACCGAAATAATTATTGAACCGGTATTTTGATTAACTTTAAAGTTAGGTGTTTAAATACTGACATTAAAGTTTTATCTAAAAAAGCATGAGAAACGGCAAAGAATTGGTAGTAAACTAGAGTTTACTTTTTGTTTTGATCCATCTTTTTAAATTCTTCTTGTTGAGCAGGAACAATATGTTTGTTAAAATACCAAGACGACAATTTTTCTAAGGATAGAAATATACCAACACCAAGAACAATAGTTATAATAATCATTAAAATTAGGTTCTTCTTTTTACGTTTTGGATTGATTGAACACTGGTTTTGTTTCTTTCTAAACATATAAACACCAAACAAACCAATTACAACAGCTAAGCCTCTTAATATCCATGAACCAAGACCAATTGAGCCATCATCAGCGTAAAAAAAATCAGCAAAGGAAATAGCGTAAATGCCACCCATTAATCCAAACATAAATAAAACTGCCGGAGCGACACAACAAAGTATTCCAGCAATTCCTGCGGATGTTGCAAATTTAAGTGCCCATTTAATAATATTTGGATTTTCTTGTGGTCTACTTGCTCGTTTATTCATTGTGTTGTTTTTTGAAAAGTTGGTCTTTTAAATATAGAAATCCTTACAAAAGGACAAGACCAAATTTAAAAGTGTCCTAAAAAAGGAAAGACTACATTCTTATTGTTAAAAACAATAAAAATCACCTTAAAAAAGAATATTTTTGAGAGCAGTCAATACTATTTAAAAATTAATTAGGATTTGAACACATTATCTTTGAGGTTTATATTTTACCAAGAATTTTATTTCCTATTGCGCATTCCAAACAACGTTTGGGTGCGCAATAATTATTTTTAAGTTCCAATAAACTTTGTGTTTTAAATGCCGATTTTGATTTAATTCCCAATTCGCTAAACCTTTCTATAATTGCATTTTTTTCTGGTTTAATAGCGTTGATTAACTTCACAATTCTTTCTTGATTTACACTTCCTTTTTGTTGTTGATAGACAAATTGAAGCGGAATAATAGTATTTATTAGAATCAAATCTAAAAATGATTTTGATAATTTCTTGGCACTTTTCTTTGATAAAGTTTCAAATGTGTAATGCGTTTGCCAGAAATCATCAATTGTTATGGAAAAGAGTTTGTAGAAATGGTCTAATTTATCAATCTCAATTACTTTTGAAAATAAATTTTCTTGCTGATGAAACAAAGCAACCAATTGTGCAATTCTGATTGTAGGAAAATTATTCGGTCGCATTCTAAAAAACTGAAAGTTATTTTTAGAAATGGAATTCAGTTTGTATTTGTATTTTAAATACTCATATTCTTTCTTTAAATTTTGCTGATAAATTTCTTCAGAAGCATCTTCTAAAAAACCCGCTTGACCAAAAAGCAACGCCATAAAAGATTCCTTATTAAATCTTTCTTTTCTGATAATCGAAAAATGGATTGATTGCGCTAAACTCAAAAAAGCATCTCCGTTTATTTTTAATCCGAAATTTTTGGCAGTCAACTGAAATAAAACGGCTTCAAAATTATTATTCTCATTTTTTAAAAGTTCATTTATAGATTTCGATTTATGTTCTAATCGTTCAAAATACAAACGTTCTAGCCAATTATCAATTACAAAATTATCTACAGAACTAATTTGATGTTCACAAGGAATCCAACGATTTTGAGTGCTAATTAAATTTTGATAAGAAATTAATAACTTTGAATTTACTAAATCTTTTAAAACCAAAGTGGGAATTGGCTGATTGTTTTTCATGTAAATAGGTGAATCATTTTCCCAAACAACATGTAAAATTACGGCGTCATAGTTTTCATCATTTTCATGATTGTGCAAATACCAATCAGAAGATTTAATATGGATTTCAACATTGCCAACCCACAATTGATTGTCAATTTTTAGTTCTGCATTTAAAAAATCTGTTCCAGTATTTTTATTATGAATTCCAGATTTTATGATTTCAATTACTTCATTATATTCGGTAAACAACTTCTTCATTGAAAATAACTTGTATTTCCAAATATAATGTAGAAAATCTTCTCTCATTGTCAGCAATTTAGTCTCTCAAAGTACGAAAAAATAATGAGTTATTCTTTATCGAATTATCAATTAATCCAATGAAATTTGCGGATAAACTTAATTAGAGATCAATTAGCCACGAATTCACAAATTTCAATTCGGAAACATTAAATACAATTTTAATATTTTAATATTCCTTGGGAATTTTATAAATTCGTGTCATTATTCTGATTTATTAAGCATGCTAATTTAAATAATTAGTGAATTCGTGGCAAAATTTTTCAAAGACGATTTCATTGAATCTAATCAGAATTCATCTATAATGAGAGATAAATCCCTTATTTTTGCAAAAAATTAATTGATTAATGAATACTATTGAAAATTTAAAATGGCGTTATGCGGTTAAAAAGTTTGATACAACCAAAAAACTTACTCAAACACAAATCGAAATCTTAAAAGAAGCCTTTAACTTAACAGCAACTTCTTATGGTTTGCAACCTTTAAAATTGGTTGTAGTGAATAATAAAGAAATTCAGAAACAATTAGTCGCTCATTCTTGGAATCAAAAACAAATTTTTGAGGCATCGCATGTTTTGGTGATTTGTATTCCGAATAACTTTTCTGCCAATGACGTAGAAAACTATTTTTCATTGGTTAAACAAATTAGAAAAACAGAAGATAAAATTCTAAATCCTTTTAAAACATTTTTAACTACAGAAATTACTAAAAAAACGAAAGAAGAATTGTTAGCTTGGAATAAAAATCAGGCATATTTAGCGTTAGGGAATTTGTTAACCGTTTGTGCAAATGAAAAAATTGACTCTTGCCCAATGGAAGGCTTTGTCCCAGAAAAATATGATGAAGTTTTGGGTTTAAAATCGCACGGATTAACATCAATTGTTGTCTTACCAGTTGGTTTTAGGGCAAATGATGATTATATGAAAGATTTAGAAAAAGTAAGAAAACCGATAGCAGAATCAATAATTGAAATATAAAAAATTATGAATCAAGAAATTAGAAATTTAGAACCAAAATCACTTTGGAATCATTTTAGCGATTTAAACGCAGTTCCTCGTCCATCAAAAAAAGAAGAACGTGTAATTCAATTTGCGGTTGATTTTGGAAAAAAATTAAACCTAGAAACACTTATCGATAGTGTTGGAAATGTCATCATAAAAAAACGAGCAACCAAAGGTTTTGAAGACAGAAAAACGGTTGTTTTGCAGAGTCATTTAGATATGGTTCATCAGAAAAACAGCAACACCGAATTCGATTTTGATACACAAGGAATCGAAATGATCATTCAAGATAATTGGGTAACGGCAAACGGAACAACTTTAGGCGCAGATAACGGTTTAGGAGTTGCAGCAATTATGGCAGTTTTATCTTCTAATGAAATTGAACATCCTAATTTGGAAGCACTTTTTACGATTGATGAAGAAACTGGAATGACAGGCGCAAAAGGTTTGGATTCAACCATTTTAAAAGGTGATATTCTACTGAATTTAGACACAGAAGAAGATGATGAAATTGGAATGGGTTGTGCTGGCGGAGTTGATGTAACTGCGACAAGAAGGTACAAAGAAGAGAACACGCCAGAAGGTTTTGCCGGTTTTCAAATTACCGTAAAAGGTTTGCAAGGTGGACATTCTGGAATGGATATTTACAAAGGTTTAGGAAACGCAAATAAAATTATGAATCGAGTTTTATATGACGGATTCACAAATTATGGGTTGCGAATTTCAGAAATAAATGGTGGTAGTTTGCGTAATGCGATTCCGCGTGAAAGCACTGCAATAATTGTAGTTGATGAAGCTTCTAAAAGAGAATTTGTATTCAAAACTAGCGAACTAATAGAAAATATTAAGAACGAATTCTTAACTTTAGAACCTAATTTACATATTGCCAATTCAGTAACAGATTCACCAAAAAAAGTGATGGAAATTGGTGTACAAGAAGGGTTAACCAAATCATTATATGCGGCTGTTAATGGTGTTTATAAAATGAGTATTGCAATACCCGGTTTGGTAGAAACCTCAAATAATATTGCACGAGTTATTGTAAAAAATGGCGAAATACAAATTGGATGTTTAACGCGTTCTTCATCTGAAAGCAATAAATACGATTTGGCAAATTCTTTGACTTCTAGTTTCGAATTGTCTGGTTTTGATGTTAATTTATCAGGAACATATCCTGGTTGGCAACCAAATATTAAATCAGAAATTTTAACGGTTGTTGCCCATTTGTATGAAAATTTACATGGCGAAAAAGCAAAAGTTGCCGCTTGCCATGCAGGTTTAGAATGCGGAATTTTGGGCGAACATTACCCAAATATGGACATGGTTTCTTTTGGGCCAACAATTAGAGGAGCACACTCACCAGATGAAAAAGTTTGCATTTCATCTGTTCAAAAATTTTGGAAATTTTTACTTGAAATCCTTAAAAATATTCCAAAAAAATAAATAATAATTATTTAAAATCCGAAGCTAAAACTTCGGATTTTTCATTTTTTGATTGTTTAAAAAAACTCGAAACACCTCAACAATCACCTTATTATCAACAAATTAACAACAAAGGTATTTGTTAATATCTTTGAACATTTTTCATCACAAATAATTGTACTTTTACTTCATATTAATTGTTAGTTTTTAATGGGAAAAATTATTGCTATTGCCAATCAAAAAGGTGGTGTTGGTAAAACAACAACAAGCATAAACTTGGCAGCAAGTTTGGGTGTTTTAGAAAAAAAAGTTTTGCTGATTGATGCAGATCCACAAGCAAATGCTTCTTCTGGCTTAGGTATTGATGTAGACAGCGTTGAAGTAGGTACCTATCAAGTTTTAGAACATAGTGTTGCGCCAGAAGATGCAATACTAAAAACTTCTTCGCCAAATGTAGATATTATCCCTGCGCATATAGATTTAGTTGCCATTGAAATAGAATTGGTAGACAAACAAGATCGTGAATATATGCTTAAAAAAGCAATAGGCTCTTTAAGAGAAAAATACGATTTTATTATTATAGATTGTGCGCCATCACTAGGTTTAATCACTTTAAATTCTTTAGTTGCGGCAGATTCTGTGATTATTCCAATTCAATGTGAATATTTTGCACTAGAAGGTTTGGGGAAATTATTAAATACGATAAAAAGTATTCAGAAAATTCACAATCCAGACTTAGATATTGAAGGTTTGTTGTTAACAATGTTTGATTCTCGTTTACGATTATCTAACCAAGTAGTTGATGAAGTTAGAAAACATTTTAGTTCAATGGTTTTTGACACAATTATTAGACGAAATACACGTTTAGGCGAAGCGCCAAGTTATGGAGAAAGCATAATTGCTTACGATGCAACAAGCAAAGGAGCCGTAAATTATTTAAACTTGGCAAACGAACTGATTAAAAAGAATTCGTAAAATGGCAAAAGCAATTAAAAAACAAGCATTAGGAAGAGGATTATCTGCGTTGCTCAAAGAATCTTCAGATATTGTTTCTGCAACAGATAAAAATGCAGATAAATTGGTGGGAAGCATTATTGAAATTGATTTAGATTCGATTGATGTAAATCCTTTTCAACCAAGAACCTCTTTTAATGAAGAAGCATTACGTGAATTAGCGAGTTCTATAAAAGAATTAGGTGTAATTCAACCAATTACAGTAAGAAAATTAGAAGGAAATAAATTCCAATTGGTTTCTGGAGAACGTCGTTATCGTGCTTCAAAATTAATAGGAAATACTACAGTTCCGGCTTACATTAGAATTGCAAACGACCAAGAAATGCTAGAAATGGCTCTGGTTGAAAACATTCAACGTAAAAATTTAGATCCAATAGAAGTTGCACTTTCTTACCAACGTTTAATCGAAGAAATTAATTTAACGCAAGAAGAATTAAGCACAAGAGTTGGTAAGAAAAGAGCTACAGTTACCAATTATTTGCGACTATTGAAATTAGATCCAATCATTCAAACAGGTATGAGAGATGGTTTTATTTCTATGGGACATGGACGGGCAATGATTAATATAGATTCTATTTCTGATCAATTAGCGGTTTACGAAAAAGTTTTGCGAGAAAAATTATCTGTTCGTCAAACAGAAGATTTAGCAAAAAATTTAAAAACTGGTGCTCCAGAAGAAAAACCAAAAAGAAAAGTTGTTCCTAAATTTATAAAGGAAAATTTAAAAGAATTCAGTGATTTCTTTGGACATAAAATTGATGTTTCTGTGAACGCAAAAGGAAAAGGAAAAATTAGTATCCCGTTTCATTCAGAAGAAGATTTTAATCGAATTAAAAACTTACTTAAATAAGTGTGTTTTCAAAAAATCATATCATTTTTTGTATTGGCATTTCTGTCAATAGCTGCTTTCGGTCAAAAAGATACTTTAGCTATAGATAACTTAAAAGTTGATGGCAAACTAGAAATTACTGACGGAGTTTACAATCCGTTAGCACCATCAAAAGCTGCATTTTATTCAGCTATATTTCCTGGAGGAGGACAAATTTACAATGAAAAATACTGGAAAGCGCCAATAGTTTGGGGTGGTTTGGCAACAAGTATTTATTTTTACTTGGATAACAATAGCGAATATAAAAGATACAGAACAGCTTTTAAATTAAGAAAAGCTGGTTTGCAAGATGAATTTACGCTGGACAACGGACAAACATTAATTTCTGAAAGAGGTTTACAAAATGCACAGCGTGTTTTAAGAACAAACACAGATTTATCTTTATTATCAACCGTATTAATTTATGTTTTGCAAATTGTGGAAGCTAGTGTAAATGCGCATTTATTGCAGTTTAACACGAGTGACGATTTATCTTTTGAACCTACTTTTATTCCAGATCCAACTTTTTATGAAGCTCCAAAAGTGGGTCTTACATTAACTTACAAATTTTAAAATGAAAATAGCGTTATTGGGTTACGGCAGAATGGGTAAAGAAATTGAAAAAATTGCTTTAGAAAGAAACCACGAAATTGTAATTAAAACGAATGGTGAAGAAGAAATTGACATCACAAAAGCAGATATTGCTATTGATTTTAGTATGCCAGATGTTGCCTTCAAAAATATTTCTTTATGTTTAGAAAATAATGTTCCTGTAATTTCTGGAACAACAGGTTGGTTAGAAAAATACAATACGGTTGTTGATTTATGTCATCAGAAAAAAGGAGCTTTTTTATACGCTTCCAATTTTAGTGTTGGTGTAAATATTTTTTTCGAACTGAATAAAATTTTAGCAAAAATGATGCTACCTTTCAAAGAATATAATACTTCTATTGAAGAAATTCATCATACAAATAAATTGGATGCGCCAAGCGGAACGGCAATTACGTTAGCAGAAGGGATAATTGAAAATTCATCTAAAGAAAAATGGGAATTAACAACCAAAAAATCTGATGAAACGATACCAATTGAAGCAAAAAGAATTCCAGACGTTCCTGGAACTCACACAGTTTCTTATGATTCTGTGGTGGACTCCATCGAAATAAAACATATAGCAAATAATAGACAAGGTTTTGCTTTAGGAGCAGTAATTGCTGCGGAATGGTTAGTGAAAAAGAAAGGTGTTTACAGTATGAAAGATGTGTTAAACATTGGTTAAAACAGTAACAAAAAGTAATTTTTTACATCTAATAAAATACGTATTCAAACCGTTTTAATTGCGGTTTTATAAAATAAATAGTTATGACATACACAGAATGGTTTTTATTTATTCTATTAATTCAGGTAATTCACTTTTTAGGAACTTGGAAAATCTACGTAAAAGCAGGTAGAAAAGCTTGGGAAGCTGCCGTGCCAGTTTACAACGGAATTGTATTAATGCAAATTATAAAAAGACCAAAATGGTGGATTATTTTGCTATTTATTCCTGTGGTAAACTTGTTAATGTTTCCTGTAATTTGGATCGAAACAATAAGATCTTTTGGGTTTACTTCTAAAAAAGATTCGTTTTTAGTATTGATTACTTTAGGATTATATATTTATTACATCAATTACGCAACGGATGCGGTTTACAGAGAAGAAAGAAGTTTAAAACCACAATCTGAATTAGGTGAATGGATTAGCTCAATTGCATTTGCTATTATTGCGGCAACTTTGGTACACACCTATTTTATGCAACCATTTACCATCCCAACTTCCTCTTTAGAAAAAACATTATTAGTTGGCGATTATTTATTTGTAAGTAAATTTCATTATGGCGCCAGAGTACCAATGACGCCAATTGCGGCGCCAATGGTTCATGATAGTATTCCGTTTACGAAGTTGAAATCTTATTTAGCAAAACCTCAAATTCCGTATACAAGATTACCAGGATTTCAAGATATAAAACGAAATGATATTGTTTGTTTTACTTGGCCAGTAGATTCTTTAAAAACAATGTGGGGCGATAAATCTGGAGAATTTACGTATAAACCTGTAGATAAAAAAACCAACTATGTAAAGCGTTGTGTGGGCATTGCAGGAGATACATTATCATTGAGAGATGGCCTTGTTTACATCAACGGGAAATTAAACGAATTACCAGACAGAGCAAAATTGCAATTTTATTATACCTACGAATCAAAAGAACCAATTACAAATGCCAATTATCCTGATTTTTTAAGAAATCAAACAGAAAGAACACTAGTCTATCAAATTTCGAATGAATTTTGGAATGATGAGCGTGTTCAAAAAGCATTTGACACAAGTGCAAATTTAACCAAAATTGGAGGTGATTCTATAAATACAGAAGTTGCTGGTGGCATTGCACCAAATTTAGCACAACGTCTAAAAATGGTTCAAGTTGACACTAAAATAAATATTAATCTAACGGTTGAAGAAGCAGAAAAATTAAGACAATATCCGTTGGCTATTTCTGTTAAGAAAATATCCCATGCTGCAGATAATGCTATTTTTCCGCACGTAAAAAGCAACAATTGGAGTCAAGATAATTTAGGACCTATTTACATTCCAGAAGCTGGAAAAACGATTCAATTAACTTCGGATAATATTCAATTTTATGAACAAATTATTTCTAATTATGAAAAAAATACATTAGAAATTATTGGAGACAACTTTTTTATTAACGGAGAACAAACTAAGTCTTACACATTTAAACAAGATTATTATTGGATGATGGGAGACAACCGTCACAACTCTTTGGATGCTCGTTATTGGGGTTTTACTCCGTTTGATCATGTTTTAGGAAAACCTGTTTTTGTTTGGTTTTCTTGGGATGCAAATGCGCCCAATTTTGGTGCAAAAATAAAGTCAATTCGTTGGGATAGAGTTTTTACAACAGTTGGTGGTAATGGTGAATTAACTTCTTATTTTAAACCATTTTTACTTTTAGTTGTGTTGTATTTTGTTTTTACTTTTTACCAAAGAAAGAAGAAAAAGAAATAAGGTAATGGCACTTTTTATACCAACGTACTTCTCCCCTATTTCTCAATATTCAGCATTGAAAAATTCTGATAAAATCATTTTTGAAACAGAAGACAATTATGAAAAGCAAACGTATAGAAATCGTTGTTATATTTTTGGGGCAAATGGAAAACAAGCTCTAAATATTCCTGTTAAATTTAACCAAAAAGCTGGAAAAAAGAAAACCAAAGATGCTTTCGTAGACAACGACTCAAACTGGCAAGCACATCATTTAAAATCGCTGCAAGCTGCGTATAGAAATTCACCTTTTTATGAATTTTATATTGACAGTTTATTACCAATTTTCAATAAAAATTACAGGTTTTTATTAGATGTAAATTCAGAAACTTTTCAATTGATTTCTGAAGCTTTAGAACTTGATAAAGGCTTTTCTAAATCGAAAGAATACGAAGTTGATGTACCTAATGATTTTAGAAATTTATCTTCCATTAAACACCAACCAAAAGTAGCATCGCAAAAATATATTCAGCTTTTTGATGACAAACATGGGTTTTTAGAAAATTTATCTATTTTAGATTTATTATTTATGGAAGGTCCAAATGCAGTTAATCTTTTGTAGTTTTATTTTAAAAAAAATGATCTTAAAATTCTTTGTTCATTATGGAATCCATTTTATTGTTCCGCTTTTTATAGCGATACTTTTTTTTAGAAATAAGTGGAAAATTGTTTATTTGATATTTTTGGCTACGATGTTAGTCGATTTAGATCATTTATTAGCAACACCAATTTTTGAACCCAATAGATGCAGTATTAATTTTCACCCGTTGCATACCTATTATGCAATAGCAATTTATTTTGTGTTATTTTTCTTTAAAAAAACAAGAGTTGTTGCTATTGGATTACTTATTCACATGCTGGCAGATTACACAGATTGTTACCTTTAAAACGGAATGTATTTATTTAAAACTTGATTAATTTCATCAGATATTTTCAGCTTTTTAATCACAAAAACATAAAGAACAAGAATTAAAGAACTTTTTAAAACAATGTTTATAATTGGATGAAAAGGAAAACTCCAAAAGTAGAATCCAAAGAAGAAAAGCACGATAACTAAAACCAATAAAGCTGTTTTTTTTGTAAAAGGTGCAATAGAAAATTTCTTTTTAACATACCAAAGTTTAATTGTGTTAAAAACTACAATTACAATTAAAGTTGACAACGCTGCACCATTCATACCTATCAAATCAATCAGCCAATCATTTAAAAAAACAACAGAAAGTGCCATTGCAATTCCGTACGGCAACATTATTCTGTAGTATTTGGAATTCGCAACAATAGCACCATTATTTCCCAAAGCCATAGTATGTAATTTGGCGAAAGAAATCATTAAAACTACTAATGCACCACCAGAATATTTTTCTGGCATCATTTTAAAAAGCTCAAAAACGCTTGCGTTAATTAACAGGAAAAAAAGACCACAAATCAACAATAAGTTAATGGAACTCTTTTTATACAATGAAGCTATTTCTGTCTGATTATTTTCATGAATCGCTTTAGAAGTAATTGGATGTAAAATTTGAAACATAGCTCTGCCAGGAGCTTCAATTACAGTACCAACAAAGACGGCAACTGTATAATAAGCAGCTAATTCAATTACTGTTTTATCTGGCAACATTACTTTGTCTACATCCAACAAAATTGCGCCTGCACTACCACCAATAATCATAAATCCAGAGTATTTTAATACTTCAGAAAAATTTGCAGGAAAAGAAAAAGAGAATTTTGGCAAATACAATTTGAATGCATTTTGCATCATTAAAAATGTTCTAATAAAGTAGGCAATGGTTAAATATAAAATGAATTCTTGTTTTGAAAAAACGTCGAAAAAAACGGCAAATAAAAGTAACATTACCGCTATTCTTATCCATAATTCTTTTAAAATGTTTCCGTAAACAGATTTCATTTGCATTCTAGACCACGCGTAAAAAACCTCGAAATATGCAGTTGCGATTGCCACTAAATAAATATAAAAAGTGTACTCTTCTTTACTTGAAAGTAAATGTGCAAAAAGATCGTAAAACAATGTACCTAAAAAGCCAATTGGCAGCGCGATAAGAAGCGGAATAAATAATGCCCAACTTAAAAAAGCATCTTTATCTTTTTTGGATTCATATGTAGGAAAAAACTTAACAATAGTATAATGAATACCAAAAGCGGTTAATGGCATTAGCAAATTGGATGCAGAAAGCACATAAATTACCAATCCATAATATTCGTCTTTCAAGAAATTCGGGTACAAAAACAACACATTAATTCCGCCAAAAGCAAAAGCCAAATAGATAATAAGCGTATTCTTAAATGATTGTTTTAATACAATTCCCAATTTGTTACTGAATTAATTTTTGAATAGATCTGTATATTTTTTCACCCACATTTTCACCGTACAAAGGCAAACTAAAATCTGATTTCTTTTGATGAAAATTTTGGAACTCTGCAAGCATTTTTTCTGAATTACTTCCAATGATTTTCGCAAAACCGTTTTGTACTAATTCAACCCATTCTGTTTCTTCACGAGCTATAATAGAATGTTTTTTATTAAAAAAAGCTTCTTTTTGTAAGCCTCCAGAATCTGTAATTACTAGATTACATTTTTTTAATAACTCTAACATATCAAAATAACCAACAGGGTTTATCAATGTAATTTGAGTTTTAATTTTATATTTCTCCAAAAGCATTTTTGTCCTTGGATGTAACGGTAAAATTACTTTTTTAAATTGATTGATGTTATCCAAGCCCAAAAATATATTCCGAAGTTTTTCTTCATCATCTGTATTTTCTTGCCTATGGATTGTTGCTAAAACAAATTCGTTTTTTTGTAAGTTATATTCTGCAATTATTGTTGATTTTTCTGCAGAAAATTGCCCGTAAAATTCAACAGCACCTTTCATTATATCACCGTGTTTTTTAATAGTGATTGGCAAATTATCAAAACCTTCTTTCTGTAAATTATCTACAGCTGTTTGCGTTGGACAACTTAATAAATCAGAAATTCTATCTGTAACAATTCGGTTTATTTCTTCTGGCATTTTCATATTGTAAGAACGCAGACCAGCCTCAATATGAACCACTTTTATGTGTAATTTTTTAGCAGCCAAAGCACCAGCAATTGTCGAATTTGTATCGCCATAAATTACAACTGCATCTGGTTTTTCTAAAATTAAAATTTCTTCAATTTTTTCGAGCATTTTTCCCGTCATTGCGCCATGACCTAAACTATTTATTTCTAAATTGTATTTTGGCTTTGGAATTTGCATTTCATTAAAAAAAACAGCACTCATGTTAGCATCAAAGTGCTGACCAGTATGCACAATAACTTCTTCTATTTCTTGGTGAGAATTAATTATTCTACTTAAAACAGCCGCTTTTACAAACTGTGGTCTTGCGCCTAAAATGGTTACTATTTTCTTCATGTTTTTAAACCAAACTTTTAATTACTTCTGATAATTTTTTAGTTAAGTGCTTTCTATGATATTGATTTATACCTATAGAATTAACCATTAAATTTCCTGATTTGAATTTAGAATAGAATTCTAAAATTACTGATTTTAATTCAGATTCGTCATCAAAACCTACTGTAAAACCAGCATTGGTATTTTTGATAATTTTTGCAGCATCACCGTTTTTTGGTCCGATTGCTAAAATTGGTCTTTGCGCTTGTAAATATTCGAATATTTTGCCCGTTACAATTCCGTTTGCACTTGGTACATTATTAATTGCTAATAATAAAATTTGTGATTTTTGCTGCTGCTCCCTAACTTCTACGTGACTTAAATACTCAATTTTTTGGAAATTGCTTTTAGGAAATTGAGCCAAATTTTCATCAACAGAATTAGAAGTTTTACCGATAATTCTAAAGATTAAATCATCTTTAAAATCAGCATTTTCTTTACAAATCTCTTGCAAAACTTTCCATAATACTATTGGATTCCGATCATCATTCATTAATCCAACGTGCGTAATAGAAAATTTTGAATCTAATTCGGTTTTTGTAGCAGAAAGAGCATCATCAAATCCGTTTGAAATTACATGGATATTTTTACTAAAATTCGCATAATTATCTTTCATTGTTTCCCCAACAACCAAAACAGCATCTGCATTTTTTAAAACATTTTGTTCTAACTTATGATGTTTCATTTTTGCTTTTTGAGTTAATGGTAACAGATGAAAATAATCAATATCTGTCCAAGGGTCTCTAAAATCTGCAATCCATTTTACATTCAGTTTTTGCTTTAATTGCAATCCTATTAAATGCAAACTATGTGGCGGACCAGTAGTAATAATTGCATCAATTTTATTTTCTGATAAATATTTTTCTAAATAATTTACCGATGGTTTTATCCAAAATTTACGCGCATCTGGGATAAAATAATTCGCTCTTATATATTGTAAAATCTTACCAAAAAAAGATGGATTTGGATTCAAAAAACCCGCACTTTCTTTGGTTTTATTTTTCTTAAAGATTGATAAAAAACTATTTGGTTCTCTGATTGGGATTTTAAGTATTTCTATATTCTTCGGAATTTCATCTCCCAAAGAAGCATCTAAAATTGGATAATTAGGATTATCCGCAGTAAAAACTATAGGTTCAATATCAAAATCTCGTAAATATTTCACGAATTTTAACCAACGCTGAACGCCAGAACCTCCAGAAGGTGGCCAATAATATGTGATGATAAGTGCTTTCAAATTTTAAGATTCTATTTCTTGTAAAATTAAGTTTTCCCTTGTAGAAATATCAAAAGTAGTTACAATTCTTTTCCTAGCTTTAAGTTGTAAATAATTCTTTTCTTGTTGCGTTAAATAAATAGCCTGACTAACTATTTCAAGCGCATCATCCATATTTTTCTTTTCTATCAAAAAACCACTATCTCCAATCACATTTTTTAAAACGCCTGTTTGTGAAACGATTGGAATACATTTACATAACATTGCCTCTGCCAAATTACAACCAAAACCTTCATTAATAGATAATTGTAAATAAAATTGATGTTTTGCGTAGTTCGCTTTAAGATCATCTCTCTTCATTGATGATATAATAGTTACATTACGCGGTATAAAAGGCAACTGACTTTTAACAACGTCTGAAACCCCAATAATAGTAAAATTTTCTTGCGGAAACTCTGCTGCAATTCCAATATGTAAATCCAATCCTTTATATTTAAAAGTGGACATATTGTTTACAAAAGCAACCGTAATAAATCCTTTTTTTTCGCTTCTTTCAATTTTCCAAAAATCAAGATCAAACCCATTTGGAATAACTTTAAACGGTGTTTTAAGATTTGGAAAATAGTGTTGAAATCCTTGTTTTTTATTTTTTACAGTAGCATCAAAAGTATGTTCTTGCAGAATTAAAGAGGCATCAACAGGCAATAATTTTGACCCATTTTCTAACGATTTTTTTATAAAATATTTTAAAACCTTTTTTCGTAAACTTCCATAGTTATAACTTGGAAAAGAAACACATTCCGCTCCATTTAAAATGATGAAAACTGGCTTCTTAAATAGCTTACCAAAAAAAGTTGGCAACAAAGAAAAATAACCCGCAAAACTGATTATAATTGCTTTTGTAGTACTAATTTCTTTTACTAAGAAAAAGAATTGTAAAAGAAAGTTTAAAGGTAATCTTAAGGGCGAATTCCATTGTAAATCCTGCGTTTGCACGGTATATTCTTTCTTTAAAAAAGAAATATCATCAACTATAAAAGTTGATTTCTTTGGATAAATATAAATGAGTTTTTCTTTTTTCATCTTCAATTATTCTTTCATAGAACTGATGAATTCGCCTAAAAATTGAGTTTTGTATTTTGGAAATAAACCAGTCGCATCTTCTATTTGTATCTTTTCCAATTCTAACGCAGAATTATGTGTTTTACGAAACGATTTTAAGATAGTTTGTACGTCTTTTTTAATAATCTCAATAACATTCAGAGAAACAGTTTTACTCCTTTCTAAACCTTGTAAAAAATAAGCGTAAAAATAAAAATGATCATAAAAGATACTATTCTCAACAACTTTTTCGTCGATAAAAAACAGCTGTTCTTTAGTATCAGCTAAAATATTAAAATCTCGTAAATATTTCACGAATTTCAACCAACGCTGAACGCCAGAAGGTGGCCAATAATATGTAATTATTAAAACTTTCAAATTAAAGATTATTGTATAAAGCTACTAAATTTTTTGAAGTAAACTCCCAATTCAAATTCCCTTGCAACGATTTTTCTTGTCCGATTTTTGCTTTTTCTAATGCTTTTTTATAATCTGAATGAATTGCAATTACTTCATTTGCAAAATTATTTGCGTTTTCTGCTTCAAAATAATTTCCAATATTTTCATCAATAATCATTCGTTTCATTGGTGCACAATCAGAAACCAACAATGGTTTTCCAGACAATAAAATTTGATAAAACTTATGCGGAACAGCGCTTTCTGTATGTTCGTTAGAAATATGTGGAATAATATTCACGTCAGAACTTTTCATAATGCTTATCACATTTTTAAAAGGTTCGCTACCTTTTATTCGAACAAATTCTTCTAGATTATTTTCTGAAATCAAATTTTGTAAATAATCATTTACATCTTTGTTTGACGGTCCAATTAACACCAAAAGTGAATTTGGTAATTCTTGAGATATTTGTTTCATTCCTAAAATTGCGGTATGCAAACCTCTGTGAGGTCCAAATCCGCCAACATAAGAAATGATAAATTTATCTGAATCTGCTTCAAAATAATTAGTTGAATTTTCATCAAAATTTTTCGCGAATTCAATCTTTTCTGCGTTAGGTACAATTACAATTTTATTTTCTTCTATTTGATGTTGTTCTATTAAACGATGTTTCATCTCATCGACAACCGCAATAATAAAATCATACTTTTTTATAATTTCTGCTTCGTGTTTTCGCCATCTATTGTAACTAAAAAAGAGTTTATTTTTAAATCTAATTATAGGATTTACTCTCCACGAAAACCAAGTTGCTAGTGCTGCAGGATAATTTTCATGCAAATCTAAAATCAACTTTAAATTGAGTTTTTTTCCAATTATATACGCTGTTTTCGCTAAAGGTAAATCGTGAATATGAAGTGCTTCAATACTGTTTTCTAAAATAAAATTCGGCAGTTCCTTTTTAAAAAAAGGATGAATAAAATTAATAGATGAAATTACATCGATCATTCCTTCATGCGCAAAACTTTTGTATTCAATGCTTCTAATTATAGTTACATTATTGATTTTTTCAAACGATTTTTCTGATGGATTACTCTTGCACAAAACAAAAATAGTATGATTTTTCGCCAATGTTTCTGCCTCTTTCCGAACTCTAATGTCTTGCGGATAATTCCCATTCAATAACATTCCTATGTTCATGAACGTTGCTCTTTTTTTCTTTTATCAATAAAGAACCAACCAATAGGAATCAGTAATAAAAAGGCATAAGAAACTAGTGAGATAATTTTCCCTTGTTGTATTACTTTTGGCTCAAACTTGAATTCTATTTTGTGATTTCCAGCAGGAATTACCATGCCGCGTAACACATAATTCACATTAAAATGATTTACTTCTTTACCATCAATATAGGCTTGCCAACCTTGTTTAAAGTAAATTTCAGAAAAAACAGCAAATTGTTCTTTTGTAGAATTAGATTGGTATTCTAGAGAAGTAACATTATATTTTGTTAAAGAAATTGTTGCCGTAGAATCCTGTTCAAAAGTGGTTTTTAAATCAGAATTAGGATATGAATTGCCGTTAACAACAGCTTCATTTTTTGTTTGTAAAACATCTAATGCTTTAATTTCTTCATCCGCAGTATTAACAACATTTAACTTATTCACAAACCACGCATTTCCATTTGCATCTGGATTTTCTTGTGCTTGCGGTTTTCCATTATCATCTGGAACAATAAAATATTTGGTGTTCAGCATATTTAAAACCTGCATGTTGTTTTGTGCGATTTGAAAATCAAACAATTCTTGATAACGTCTCATTTTTGCTGCATGATAACCACCAATCGATTGATGAAAATAAGAAGTTCTACCGTCATTCATTATATTTGTCCCAAAATTTGCAACTCGATAATGACTTTTATCTTGCTGAATTATCTTGTCTGCTTGGGTTGCCGTAAATGGATTTTCGATTTTTCTAGCACGTTCAAAATCATCTTCATTAACATACCTTTTATTTACAGAAACCAAATCAAATAAAATTAAAACAGCGAACACTAAAATTACAGGAGTTTGTTTTAATTTCCCTTTTAAGAAAAACCATAACAAACCAAATGAAATAAAAACTAAAATAAAAGAACGCAAACTATCATTGAAAAGTAAGTCTTTTCTATCATCAATGACAGCTTGTAATAAACCGTATAAATTATATTTCTTTTCTACACCTGTAAAATATCCATCTCTAATTCCTTCAAAAGCGAATAAACTTTCACCAAAAATCAGAAAAAATAATGCAATTCCGCCTAAAACAAAAAACGACTTTTTTAATGCTTTTTTCTTTTCTTCAGATGCTATTTTAGAAGAGAAAAACTTCGTTAATGCTAAAATCCCCAAAACAGGCATGCACAATTCTGCAATTACTTGTATGGATGAAACGGCTCTAAATTTATTATATAATGGCACGTAATCGATAAAAAAGTTTGTAATTACACCAAAATTTTTACCCCAACTTAATACAATCGAAAATATAGTCGCTGCAACCAACCAGTATTTTAGTTTGCCTTTTACCAAGAATATTCCAAGAAAAAACAAAAAGAAAATAATTGCGCCAATATAAGCTGGCGCTTCTAAAATGGGTTGATTTCCCCAATACGAATAAATTTGTGACGTAAAATCTTTGGATTGTGCTTTGCCTAATTTTGGCTCTAAAAAATCGAACGTTTTAGAATTTTCTCCATAATCTTCAATACTTCCGCCACCCATAAAACGCGGAATAAACAAACTCATGGTTTCTGAAATTCCGAAACTGAATTGGGTAATATATTCTTTTGACAAACCAGAACTTGCTTCTTTTTGCGTTCCGTCTGCATTTATTGTCAATTCAGATTTGCTTCGTGTACTTACATCAGCATATTCTTTCATTGCTAATAAACGCGTAGCATTTGCGCCAATTCCAAGCAATAAAGCCAAAATAATTAAACCTGCCTGTTTTGCAAATAGTGGCAAAACTTTCTTTTTTATGGCGTCTATTAATTCAACAATTCCTAAAATTAACAATGCAAAACCCATGTAATAAGTCATTTGCGGATGATTTGCATAGACTTCTAATGCCATTGCTAATCCCGTGACTACAAAACCAAGTAAATATCGTTTTTGAAAAATCCATAAAACACCCGCTAAAACTAACGGCATATACCCAATTGCATGCGCTTTTGCATTGTGACCTGCACCAAAAATTATGATTAAATAGGTGGAAAATCCGAAAGCTAAAGCACCTAAAACACCTAATTTCCAGGGTACTTTTAATGCCATCATTAAAATAAAAAAACTAAAGAAATACAAAAATGTGTAATCTGCTGGTCTTGGTAAAAAACGAATACCTTGATCTATTGCTCTAACAAAATCGTTAGGATAATAAGCACTTAATTGGTACGCTGGCATTCCGCTAAACGCAGCGCCTGTCCAATAGGGTTCTTCATTTTTTTCTGCTCTGTAATCTACAATTTCTTTAGACATTCCTCTAAATTGAGTAATGTCTGATTGTTTTATTTTCTCACCTTTTAAAACAGGATGAAAATAAATAATTGAAGCTGCAATAAAGATTACAACGGCAACTAAATAATAAATAAATTTATTTAGTTTCATTCTCATCTATTTCTTCAAAATCTACATATTCACCAACAGAATCTTTAGATTGTTGATTGTTTCTCGGCGCTTTATCAATAATTGTTTGTCCTTCAGAATCATCTGGTTTTGATCTTGATTGATTATTGAATCCTTGTGCTTTTTGCTGCATTTTTTCTGCCATTTTTTTAATTAAAAAAGGCGCAAATAATCTTGCTAAAAATTTGATTACGTAATAAAAAATGACAAGAATTAGGAGAATTCTTAATAAACCCATAGTGTATTATTTATACTTTAAAATAAAGTCAAAAATAACAATTTGACTACAATTTAAACGTTAACAAACTACAAATCTTTTTAAAATTAAAAAATGAAAGGTCACAATTTGATGAAAGCTAATTTTGCTGTATGTTTGTGTAGTATAATAAAAACGAATTTTTCGATGCCATTTTCCTTATATTTTTTGCAAAAAAAATACTTTTTCGCTTTTGGCTTATTGTTTATTTTCCTTGAAATAAATGCACAATATACCGAAGTTATAAATTCTAATAAACCAGGGTTTTCTGAAAGCCCGTATAGTGTTGGAACGGGTGTTTATCAATTAGAAAGTACTATTTTTTACCGAAAAAAAAGTATTGAACCAATTTTTTCTAGACCAGAATCTTTGGGTTTAGATTTGAGTTTTAGAACTAGTTTTTTTTTAGAACAATTAGAATTTAATGCACAATTAGCCTATCAAAAAGATGAAATTGCGTTTAGCAATGTTTTTACTTCTTCTTATTCAGAATCTGGATTAAGTGAATTAAATGTTGCCGCAAAATACTTATTGTATGAACAAAAATTCACAGATAAAAGTAAAGAAATAAGGAGTTGGAAAAAAAGAATGGCTTTTGATTACAAACGCTTAATACCGTCTGTTGCCATTTATGCAGGTTTGAACACTAATTTTGTTAGTGACATTTATAAAAAAGATATGCTATCGCCAAAAGCAGGGATTTTATTGCAAAATGATTTGAGTGAAGCTTTTAATATAATTACAAATGTATATTATGATTATATAACTACAAACTCGCCAGAAATTTCTTACATCTTAACTGCAACCTATAATTTTAGCAATCGGTGGTCTACTTTTTTTGAAAATCAAAGTATTTTTAAAGAATTTCAAACCGATGTGAATTTCGGAACAGGTTTGGCTTATTTATTTAGTAAAGATATACAAATTAATGCATCTGGAAGATTACTTTTGGAAGGTAAAACGACTGGTTTTTTTGGCGGAATTGGCGTTTCTTATCGGCTTGACAGACATAGAGACTCTTTTAAAGATACTAATCCCAAACCAAAATTAGATTGAAATTTAGAATGATAACAATCAAAAAAATTAGTACAAAAAAGGAGATCAAGCAATTCGTAAAGTTTCCTTTCGAATTGTATAAAGACAATAAATATTGGGTTCCGCCAATCATAAAAGATGAAATGGAGTCTTTTGATGTTGCTAAAAATCCTGTTTTTATAAACGCGGATGCACAATTTTTTCTCGCTTATAAAAATGATAAAATTGTTGGTCGTATTTGCGCAATTATCAATTGGATTGAAGTCAATGAACAAAAAATCAAAAAAATGCGTTTTGGTTGGTTTGATTATATTGATGATATTGAAGTTTCTAAAACACTTTTAGAAAAAGTAGCAACAATAGGAAAAGAAAATAATTTAGAATTTCTGGAGGGACCAATCGGATTCAATAATTTAGATAAAACAGGCGTTTTAATTGAAGGTTTTGATCATATTGGAACGATGATTACGTGGTATAATCATCCCTATTACAAAGATCATTTAGAAAAATTGGGTTTTGTAAAAGAGAAAGAATATTTAGAGAATTCTTTTAAATTCAACATGGTTGATGGTGTTTATTTTGATCGAATAAGCAACATCATTCAAAAAAGAGTTAAAGTAAAAGCATTAAATTTTACCAAAACCAAAGACATAATGCCTTATTTGGATGATATGTTTCGTGTTTTTAATGACAGTTATGCATCACTTTCTACGTTTGTGCCAATTACTGATGCTCAAATTCAGTATTTTAAAAAGAAATATATTTCGTTTATCAATCCAGAATACATCAAATTTGTGGTTGATGAACAAGATAAATTAGTCGCTTTTGCTATTGTGATGCCTTCTTTTTCTGAAGCTTTACAAAAAGCAAACGGAAAATTATTTCCTTTTGGTATTTTTCATTTATTAAATGCTAGAAAAAATGCAAAAGACGTTACTTTTTACTTAATTGGCGTGCATCCTAAATATCAAAATAAAGGTGTTCATGCCATTATTTTTGATATGTACACGAAAACATTTGCAAAAAAAGGAATTGTAAATTGCATTAGAACTCCAGAATTAGCGGATAATGAAGCGATAAAGAAAATTTGGGCAGATTTTAATCCTGTCACGCACAAACGAAGACGCACTTATCGAAAGGATATTTAGTTATTGGTTTCTGGTTTTCAGTTTTCAGTGGCAGTATTCAGTCGCAGTTTCTCTGTTTGCTGATCAATTTTGAATAATTAATTTTAAATTTTGAACTTACACAAGCATGCAATTATTTTATAATTCCACTCTAACAGAAAATTCTCAAGAAATTACTTTCGATAAGATTGAAAGCAGACACATTGTGCGAGTTTTACGTAAAAATACTGGCGATATTTTACACATTACGAACGGAAAAGGATTTTTATTTACCGCAGCAATTAGTGTTGCAAGTAATAAAAAATGCATGGCGAATATCACAAATTGTGAAGCGAAACCAAAACCTTGGAATTATTATTTACACATTGCTATTGCACCAACAAAATTGAATGATAAATATGAATGGTTTCTAGAGAAAGCAACCGAAATTGGAATTGATGAAATTACACCGATTATTTGTTCGAATTCAGAAAGACGCGTTGTAAAATTAGAGCGATTTGAAAAAATAATTCAATCTGCCATGAAACAATCCTTGAAGTTTACGTTGCCAAAAATAAATGAACCTGTAAAGTTTGCGGACTTTATCAATCAGGATTTTACTGATAAAGTTTTTATTGCACATTGTGAAGAAAGCAAGAAAAGTTTATTAAAAAATGTAGTCCATCCGCAAGAAAATACACTAATTTTAATTGGTCCAGAGGGTGATTTTTCATCCGCAGAAATAAAATTAGCACAAGAAAAAAATTGCATTCCGATTTCTTTAGGTGAAAGTAGATTACGCACAGAAACGGCTGGTTTGGTTGCTGTACAGAATATTGCTTTTCTTAATCAGTAAAATTTTTAATCTATTTATAGAAAATCAGCAATGATAAGTTATAGCTACCTTGTATGGTAAATAACGCCAAACTTTTGGCTGATAATTTTTCTTCTAAAAAATGAAAAAAACACAACTTTTACGCGAATACTCTGCTAAAGTTGAATTTGTTTTGATTCTATCTTTTGACAAGTCTTATTCCTGCATATAATTTTACTTAATAAACAGAATATTTTCATTGAACTTCTTTTTGTAAGCTTTTTAAACTGATTTTGTAAAAGCGTTAGCTTCATTTTTTTTAAGTAAATTAATTGTACAACCACCAAAACCACCACCCATCATTCTTGCCCATAAAACACTTGGATTTTCTTTCGCTTTATCGGATCAATACAAAAAGTAAGGCAAGCAGAGTTTAAAAGCTTTAATAGTATCTCCAGAACAATGTCAATACATTATAAAAATATTCTGAATTACTTTGATAACAGAAGTACAAATGCGTCAGCAGAATCTTTTAATGCGAAAATTAAAGCGTTTAGAACACAGTTTAGAGGAGTCAGGAATATAGAATTCTTCCTGTTTAGACTCTCAAATATTTATGCTTAATTTTAAAATCCCACGACTTTTGGACTTAATCCCTAGTTTAGGATATCTCTCTGCTCTAGAAATGGAAATGAAATTGAGAGGAATTATTAAAAAAGTGGCTTAAAAAATTAGTCACATATTTACTAGGTAGTCCAAAGTATTTTTATTGTTTATTTGATACAATTAATCAAGACCTTTTAACTAAAATTGATTGAAATAAGTTGTTTTTTGATGAATAGATTTCAGTGAAATAAAAATTTTATTTTTTATGAATTTCGTCATTTCTGCAGAAAATTTCTCTTTTACAAAACTGCGACTTTCCAAAAACAATAATGCCAATGAATCTACAATAATATAATCCTAATTTTAGCTTACTTTTGCACCATGGTTAAAGAAATTCAGCTTCGTGTAAATTTGATGGAAGAAAAGAAAGAAGATATTCTTTTGTACAAAGCTTCCAAGAAATTAGGGATTGATAAAAACGCAATAACTGCTGTAAAAGTACTGCGTAAATCGATTGATGCTCGAAAAACAGAGATAATTTTCAACTATAAAGTTGCTGTTTATATTAATGAAAATCCGACTGAAAAACCAGCCTATACTTTTGAATACGAAGACGTATCCTCGGCAAAAGAGATTCATGTTATTGGTTTTGGACCAGCGGGAATGTATGCCGCGTTGCGTTGTATAGAACTGGGTTTTAAACCTATCGTTTTAGAACGTGGAAAAAATGTTCAAAATAGAAGACGAGATATTAAAGCGATAAATCAAGATCATGTTGTTGATGAAGATTCCAATTACTGTTTTGGTGAAGGTGGCGCAGGAACCTATTCTGACGGAAAATTATACACCAGAAGTTTAAAACGTGGTGATGTAAGACGAATTTTCGAAAACCTAGTTTTTCACGGCGCAACAGAACAGATTTTGGTTGATGCACATCCCCATATCGGAACAAATAAACTACCAAAAATCATCGAAAATGTTCGGGAAACAATTTTAAATTTTGGTGGCGAAATTCATTTTGAAACTCGTGTAGAAGATTTTGTAATTAAAAACAATAAAATTCAGGCAATTCAACTCCATAACGGAAAAGAAATGACTGTTAACTCTGTAATTTTGGCTACAGGTCACTCTGCTAGAGATATTTACGAATTGTTGCATAAAAAAAATATCGCTTTAAAAGCAAAATCGTTTGCAATGGGCGTTCGAGTGGAACATCCGCAAGAAATAATTGATCAAATTCAATACAATTGTTCAGGACAACGAGACGAATTATTACCAGCAGCAGCGTATAGTTTGGTGCAACAAGTAAACAATCGTGGCGTGTACTCTTTTTGCATGTGTCCTGGCGGATTTATAGTTCCCGCAGCAACTTCTGCTGGCGAAGTTGTGGTAAACGGAATGTCGCCTTCTCGAAGAAATAATAAATTTGCCAATTCGGGAATTGTTGTTGAAATAGATGCGGATAAAGATTTAAGAAAATACGAACATTTTGGTGCTTTAAAAGGATTGGAATTTCAGAAAGATATAGAAAAAATTGCATTTTTCGCTGGCGGAAGAACACAAACTGCACCTGCACAGCGTATGGTTGATTTTGTGGACGGAAAAATATCAACTAATTTAAACGAAACTTCGTACCAACCAGGATTAAACTCTGCGCCGCTTCATTCTCTTTTACCAAAAATAATTGGAAGTAATTTACGAAAAGGGTTTGTTGAATTTGGTAAAAAAATGCACGGCTTTTATACCAATGAAGCAAATATTGTTGGTGTAGAATCCAGAACTTCATCGCCAGTAAATATTCCAAGAAATGAAGAATTAGAACATCCAGAAATTGAAGGATTATTCCCTTGCGGAGAAGGTGGTGGTTATGCTGGCGGAATTGTTTCTGCCGCTATGGATGGCGAGCGCTGTGCAGAATCTGCCATAAAAAATTATCGATGAAAATTTTCAATATAGATGTTCCAAAAGATCAAACTAAAGATGCTTTTCGGCTAGCTACTCAATCTTCATTATCTATTGTAATTACTTATTTGGCAGTACAAGAATTTAAAGTTGCAAATATTTTTCTTGCACTTTTATCTGCTGTTTTAGTGGTTGAACCTACAATTGGCGATACAATTATTCAAGCGAAAAACAGAATTATAGCAACACTAGTAGGTAGTATTATTGCTTTTTTTCTAGTTATAGTGTTGCCTTTGCATTTAGAAACTATAATTTCTTTAGCGATTACCATGTTCGTTTTAAACGCAATTGCTGCCTTTAAACCTTCTTGGCGCTACGGTATTGTTGCTGCCGTAGCAATTTCATTAGGTGCAGAACAAGATGCATTCGAAATTTCTTTAGAAAGATTAATGGCAATTGGAATTGGTTTGGGAATTGGGATTGTAATTTCTCTACTTGTATTTCCAGAAAAAGCAGAAACTAGAGCAAAAAAAAATATTAGAAGAGCTTTAAGTGCAGCTTCAAATCGTTTTGAAACCGCGGTTCAAAATACTCGAAAAGGAGAAAATAAAGATTTAACCTCATCCGCAGAAAAATTTCATAAAAATATAAATGCTGCAGAGCGAACAGCAAATTCAATTTCATTTGGTAGAAAACAACCAATTTTAAATCAGATTAAAACGACTAGAAAATTATACAATTCAATTTTAATTATTCATCGCGTTGCAGCTCATGCAGAAAACGATGTTACAAACGGGAATTCTGGAATTGAAGTTGATGCAGAAATTGTTCATGAAAAAGCAAGTAAAATTTTGAAAGCTTTAGCAAATCAAGATAAGATTGAAGATAGTGAATTAGAGATTTTCTCTGATTTGGTTGAAAAAGCAAAAGATCATGTTGTACTAAATCCTGATAATAAATCTGTAAATATGTTGCGACAAACATTTGTTTTTGGGTTGACAGAAATAAGAGATAGTATTTCCGTTTTAGTAAAAATAATAAAAAAGTAGAATTATGGCGAAACAAGGAAAAGCAAAAAATACCGCAAATAAAGCAAAACACACAAAATTGATGAATCAAAAAGTCAATAAAGTGAAGTTAGAAAAAATTAAAAATAAAGAAAAGTTGAAAGCAATTATTAGAAAGGCAAACGAAGAAAAGCAAAATGAATCTTAAGTATATTTTTGGCGCTTTTATTTGTTTACCTCTACTTCCAATTCTTTATTTTGATGGAAAAAAAATAAGAAAAAATATTCCTATTTTACCGGAAGCAAAAGAACCATTTGGCGTTGCAAATGCTGAATTTAAAAAGAAATTAAATATCATTTGCGTTGGCGAAAGTACAATTGCTGGTGTTGGTGCAGATTATCATAAAAACGCTTTTTCTGGAAGTTTGGCAAATGAATTATCACTACAATTAAATGCATCAATTTCTTGGAAAGTATATGCAAAAAGTGGATATACAGTAAAGAGAATATCAGAAAAAATTATTCCAAAAATAGAAGAAAAAACGGCTGATTTAATTGTTATTGGAATCGGAGGAAATGAAGCATTCACGCTAAACTCACCTAAAAAATTCAAAAAACAAATTATTCTTTTGATTGATGAATTACAAGAAAAGTTCCCAAATACTCCAATTTTATTCACTAATATGCCACCAATAAAAGGGTTTACTGCTTTTACAAAAACGATAAAATTTGTGGTCGGTAATTTAGTAGAAATATTAGGTTCAGCGTTAGAAAAAACGGTAAAAAACGATAGTACTGTTTTTTATAATTCAGAAATTATCACTTTAAAAAACTGGAAAAAAAGAAATAATTTACAAGGTTCTATTTCAGATTTTTTTAGCGATGGTGTTCATCCGTCTCAATTAGCGTATCAAGTTTGGGGAAAAGAAATGGCTAGTTTTATTGTTTCAAATCACATTCTTAAATAATTATTTTCAGCATAAAGATAGTTTTTCATTATATTCAAATAAGTATTAAAGTATTTTATGCCACTTTTTTAGTAAAATAAAATGTAATTTTAACGTGTGTAATTCACTAAAATTTTATCAACATGGAAAACAATCATTCAAATTCTCACGGAAAAAATTTCGATATTAACGAGCCAAGTGCAGCAAAATGCCCTTTTATGGGAAATCCACAAAGTAGAACTGCCGGAGGCGGGACTACAAATAGAGAATGGTGGCCAAATGAATTAAAACTGAATATACTTCGTCAACATGCTCAAAAATCAGATCCAATGAATGCTGATTTTAAGTATGCCGATGCTTTTAATAGTATAAATTATTCCGAATTAAAAAAAGATATTGTCGATTTAATGACAGATTCTCAAGATTGGTGGCCAGCAGATTATGGGCATTATGGTGGATTTATGATTAGAATGGCTTGGCATAGTGCAGGAACTTATAGAATTGGTGATGGACGTGGCGGATCTGCTTCCGGAAACCAACGTTTTGCGCCCTTAAATAGCTGGCCAGACAACGGTAATTTAGACAAAGCACGTTTGCTACTTTGGCCAATTAAGAAGAAATACGGAAATAAAATTTCTTGGGCAGATTTAATGATTTTAACTGGAAATTGCGCTTTAGAATCGATGGGCTTTAAAACGTCTGGGTTTGCCGGCGGAAGAGAAGATGCTTGGGAGCCAGAACAAGATATTTATTGGGGAAGTGAAAAAGAATGGGGAAATAATGAAGCACGTTACGAAAGTGAAACTTTAGAAGCACCTTTAGCAGCCGTAATGATGGGTTGGATTTATGTAAACCCAGAAGGACCAAATGGAAATCCAGATCCGATGGGTTCTGCTCATAATGTGCGTGAAACGTTTGGTAGAATGGCAATGAATGACGAGGAAACTGTTGCTTTAGTTGCCGGAGGACACACATTTGGAAAATCACACGGAGCTGCAGATTCAAAAGAATATGTTGGTACAGAACCGCATGGAGCGTCAATTGCAGAGATGAGTTCTGGTTGGAAAAATTCTTTTGGAACAGGCGTTTTAGATGATACAATTACAAGCGGAATTGAAGGAGCTTGGACCCCAAACCCTACAAAATGGGATCATGATTATTTTGATGTTTTATTAAATTATGATTGGGAATTAACCAAAAGTCCCGCCGGTGCTTATCAATGGAAACCAACGGAATCATCGAATGCAAAAATGGCGCCAGCGGCTGGAGACGCTAGTAAAAAGCAAATGTTAATGATGACTACTGCTGACATCGCCTTAAAAGTTGATCCGAAATATTTAGAAATATCAAAACGTTTTCATAAAGACCATGAAGCTTTTGAAGATGCATTTGCAAAAGCGTGGTATAAATTAACACATCGTGATATGGGACCTACTTCAAGATATTTGGGACTTGAAGTACCAAAAGAAGAATTGTTATGGCAAGATTCCGTTCCTGTTGCAAATTACAAAATGGTGAATGAGGAAGATATTAAAAGACTAAAAAATCTAATTGTAAAAACAAGTTTAACAATTTCTGATTTGGTATCTGTTGCTTGGGCTTCTGCATCAACATACAGAGATTCAGATAAACGTGGTGGCGCAAATGGAGGAAGAATTCGTTTAGCTCCTCAAAAAGATTGGGAAGTAAATAATCCGCAACAATTAGCAAAAGTTTTAGCGAGTTATGAAGATATAAAGAAATATTTTGATACCGATTCTAAAAAAATATCGATTGCCGATTTAATTATTTTAGGTGGTTCAGTTGCTATTGAAAGTGCTGTAAAAAAAGCTGGATTTGACAAAACAGTTTCATTTTCACCAGGAAGAACAGATGCATCTCAAGACAAAACAGATGTTGAGTCTTTTGGTTATCTAGAACCAAAAATTGATGGTTTTAGAAATTACATGAGAAATGATCAAAAATTAAATGCAGAAACAGCATTAATTGATAGAGCACATCTTTTAACGTTATCCATTCCAGAGATGACGGTATTAATTGGCGGATTACGTGTTTTAGGCGCAAATTATGATGATTCTAAAAACGGAGTTTTTACAGAACATGTTGAAACGTTGACGAACGATTTCTTTACTAATATTTTAGATTTTTCAATTACTTGGAAAGAAACAACATCCGAAGAAAAAGAATTTATTGGACGTAATAGAAAAACTGGCGCAATGAAATTTTCTGGAACAAGAGCCGATTTAATTTTTGGTTCAAACACAGAATTAAGAGCTATTTGTGAAGTATATGGTGCAGATGATGCAAAAGAAAAATTTATTACTGATTTTATTAGTGCTTGGACAAAAGTGATGAATTTAGATCGATTTGATTTAAAATAGGTTTATCAGATAAGTTTTATAAAATAGATGCGATAGGCTAAATAGTTGGTCTATCGCATCTAATTCAATTAATAAATTACAGCACAACTATTCAAATATGCCAATTATTTTGAAATCATTTCGGCAATAAAGCAATTTTCTATTTTCAAGAAAGCAATCTCGTAAATAATTTAGTTGCAATAGTAAAAACACGCTTTGCAAATAAATTAAAAAACATAAGAATCTGTTTTATAATGATGAGGTTATTACTTCTGAAAATGAAAAGAGAGAAATAGTTTGAAAGGTGAAATTTATAATTTCTTTAGTGACTGTGTATATTTACCAGAATTAAATCATCAAGTTTGGTAAAAAGAAATGGCATATTATATTTTTAATCATTATTGTCCGACAAAAGAATCAAGACCGTTTCACTTTTAGAACCTAAAGGCCGGCAGGCAGGGAAACAAGACTTGATTATAACTATCTGAAAACAAAAGTATTTTAAAATAGAAATTGTATTTATTTTTCTTTTTAAAGTTAACTCAAACTTCAAGCTAACATTTAAAAACGACGTTAAACTTTACTATTTATTGATGTTACTGAAATTGACTTGTGCTGAACTAGATTCAGTAAATAGTTTTAATCGGACAACAATGATTTTTAATCATAAAATTTTATACGAATGAACGCACAAGAAATTATAGAATATTATAATTTAAAAAAACACCCTGAAGGTGGTTTCTATAAAGAAATGTATAGAAGTAATGGTAAAATTTTATCAAAAAACTTACCTTCTAATTTTCAAGGAAACCGTAATTTCTGTACGAGTATCTATTTTTTATTAACTTCAGAAAAACTCTCTGCTTTCCACAAAATAAATCAAGATGAAATTTGGTATTTCTATGCAGGAAGTTCAGTGAAAATCCATATTATTTCTCCTCAAGGAAAATATACAACGGTTATTGTTGGTCAAGATTTCAGAGAACAAGAGCATTTTCAATATACAGTTTTAGCAAACCATTATTTTGCTGCAGAAGTTGTTTTAGAAAATTCATATTCTTTTGTTGGTTGTACCGTTTCACCAGGTTTTGATTTTAGAGATTTTAATTTGCCAAGTCGTAAAAGCTTATCAGAAGAATTTCCAGAACATAGTAAAATAATCAAACAATTTACACATCATTAAATAGCGATTTACGCTTTTACTTAATTTTTTCATGAGAAAAAAAATACTAATTATTGGTGCCGGACTTTCTGGAGTATATTTAGGAAATCGATTAAAAAAAGAAGGTTTTTCGATTAAAATTATCGAAGCAAATTCTAGAATTGGAGGACGAGTTTTTACTAAAAAAAGCAACAACACAAAAGTAGAATTAGGTGCAACGTGGTTGTGGAAATACAACGTGGAATTATTCAAATTATGTAAAGAATTACATATTTCTTTATTTGAGCAAAACATGCAAGGAGATGCTTTATTTGAAGCAAATGAAGCTAGTTTAGTTCAACGTTTTCAAATCTCAAACAATCAAGAAGTTAGTTATCGAATTGTTGGAGGAACGTCTTTAATTTTAGAAAAACTAGCTGAAGACTTTTTGGAGGATGAATTGTTACTAAATCAAAAAGTTTTAAAAATTGTAACCACAGAAAATTCTACAAAAGTAATTACTGAAAATATAGAGTTTAATGCGGATTTAGTTATTTCTACAATTCCGCCTCAATTATTGGTGAATTCGGTTGTTTTTTCTCCTAAACTAGATTCTAATCTTTTACAAATTGCAAACCAAACACATACTTGGATGAAAAACTCCATAAAGTTTGCAGTTGTTTATAAAACTCCTTTTTGGAAAGAAAAAGGTTTATCTGGAGTTGGATTTAGCAATACTGGCTGTTTTACGGAAATTTATGATCATTGTGATTTTGAAAATAATCATTTTGCTTTAGTGGGTTTTTTAAATGGAAATTTAGCAAATGAATCAAAAGAATTTAGAGAACAAAAAATTAGCCAACAGTTGTTTAAATTTTTTGGTGAAGAAGGAAAAAATTATCTTTCTTATAAAGAAAAGGTTTGGAATGAAGATGAGTTTTTAAATACTAATAATGACACTTTTTTAAGTCCGCATTTTAATAATGGACATTCAATTTATCAACAGACCTTTTTGAATAATAAATTTATAATTGCGGGTTCAGAAACTTCAAAAAGCTATGGTGGTTATATGGAAGGTGCAATTTTTAGAGGAAATGAAATTGTAAAAGAAATAAAAAACAACTTTTTAAAAACGTAAAAATCCAAGTGAATAGCGTTTTTTAGTACTTTATTTTTGTTCTGCAAAACCATTATCAATTTATAATGCATACCGCAACCTAACTCCAGAATAATAATTTATAGGATTTCCTGGATAATAATAACGTGGAGCAGTAGCGCCAAAACCTGTAGCATTTATTAAAATTTGTGAAGCATATTTTTGATCAAAAACATTGTTAAACCCAAAAAAGAGATTAAAGTTTAAAGCAGTGTTTAATTGTTTTGCGAAACCTATTTTTAAGTTGGTTAGATTATACCCATCAGAATACAAGCTATTGCTGTCTGTAATTGGTATATCATCTACAAATTGATGATTTATATTTCCGTAAAAACCAAGAGTCGTTGTAAAATCGATTCCTAAATTTAAAATCTGACTTGGAACACCTGTTAAATCATTTCCTGAAAAATCATTAGCACCATCTATAAATTCTTCAAATTTAAAATTGTTAAGGGTATATGATAAAAAAGGGTTTAAAGTAAGCGTTTTATTTTGTAGAAAATTATAATCCAAGCTTACTTCCAATCCATCGTGTTTTGTTTTACCAGCATTTATTCCAATAAATTCATTTTCTGCTGTTCGTTTAGAAACAACAAGATTTTTCATGTTTAGTCGATACAAAGACATAGAATATCTTAACTTATTATCAAAAAAAGTACCACTAGTACCAATTTCAAAATTCCATCCGGTTTCTGGTTTTAAGTCGGTATTTATTTGACCATCTGGTAAAAGTGTTTCCGCAAGCGAAATTGGAGAAAAACCGTGGCTTATGCTTGAAAAAATACTGCTATTATCAGAAATCAAATGAGAAACACCTATTTTGGGAGATAAAATAGTTTTAAATTTAAAATCGCCCGATTGATTAGGATTATTTTGTGAAACGGGAAATCTATCCGCTAAATTATATGAAGTTTGATTGAGATTCAAACCAACTGACAAAGTTGTTTTGTCTGAAACCTCATAATCACTTTCAAAAAAAAGATTATAATACACTCGTTTTTCTTTAAAATCAGACAATTTATCTCCTTTAACGCTTCCGTTACCATCAGGAAAATCTTCATACAGATTTTCAAATGTTTTTGAAACATATTGATCTCTAAAAACTTCACCTCCAACTGTAAAATTCATATTTTTTTTAAATACTTCTAGTGTTCCTAAAATGCGACTTCTCAATCCAACAGCAAAGCTATTTTCTGTTAAAACATTGAATGGTCTTGGTTCTAACGCATCTCTAAAAGAAGTAAAAACGCTGGTAACTTGTTTAAAATTATTATTTATTTGATGATTCCAAGTAAGTCCTAAAATTCCACGATTTGCATCTTCAAAACCTTTGGATTTTTGCCATGTAAAAGCAGCTTTTTCTGGATTATTTCTAAAATCGCTTTCATTTAAAGAGCTAGGAATAAATGCCTTTAAATTCACATAACTTGCTAAAATACTAATCTCATTATTTCTGTTGATGTAATGATTCGAATTAATGGTTAATGTTTCTCGATTGTATTGATTATTTTCTCTGTAACCGTCGCTTTTAGTATCGCTATAAACAGCTCTTACACTGTTATCCTTAAAACCAAGATTTAAGTTTACACTTCCTTTTACCAAACCAAAATCTCCAATAATTAATTCACTTTCAACATTTGATTCTTGCAAATAAGAATTTTGTGGTTTCAAAATAATCGTTCCGCCTAAACCAGCACCAAAACTACTTGATGTTGCTCCTTTTATAATTTCCATTGAAGAAATACTTGCCAACTCAAAGTCTTCAATAGTAGTCTCTCCGCTACCATTTGTAAGCGGAATATCTTTAAAATAAGCTCTAATTTTTGATGTACCATAAAGGTTTCTTGAACCAATACCTCTAATAGTAATTCGGTTTGTATTTAAGGAACCACTTTGCATAAAAAGACCTGGCACTCGATTCAAAATTGGAGCAAAATCTGTCTTATTTGCGCGCTCAATTGCTACTCTATTTACAATATGAATTGTTGCAGTAGCTTTTTTTATTTTTTTTGGAAGATGATTACTGTTAATAATTATTTCATTTAATTCTAAAGGACTGTTTGTTAATTGAATAATTGTAAACGAATTATCTGAAAATTTTATTTCTTTATCAATAAATCCTTTTTTCTGAAATAAGTGTTTGCCGTAATCTTTAATTTTAAAGAATCCACTATTATTAGAGAAAATAGTGTCATTTGTAGCGATATTAATAATTTTCACTTCTTTAATTAAAAAGCCATTTTCATAATCAACCACTTTTCCAATAAAGGATTTTTGAGCCAAACTTAAAAGCGAAAAAAGTAAAAAAGCTATGGAAACACCTATTCTTTTTATCATCGTATAATTACCGTTTTTTTATATTGATTGCAAATTTATCGATTTACTAGTTATTGAGATGCTTATTAAACCCTTTTTATATAGGATTATTCAACAAAAAAATCCCGAAAAATTCGGGATTATTATTTTTATTTTTAGAAAGTCTATTTATCAATAGAACCTAAAACTCGTTTCATAAAAGTATTTAATGCTTCCTTTTTCGGAGTACCTTCTTTTATCATATTATCGACTTCTAATGCGCCATACATATTAGAAATTAACTCTCCAATAACATCCAATTCTTCATCTTTTAGTGAAGAAACTTCTGTTAATGCCTCTAGAGTTTCAATCGTTTCTAAAACGTAATCTTGGTCATTTTCTTCAATAAAATTGGTCAGATGTTTTATTACAGGTAATTTCATAATTAAGCAATTTCTGAAACTAATTCCTTCAAAGCATCAACCTTATTTGTTTGCACTTGGTTTTTAAATTTACCATTTACAAAAGTTGCGAATGTTGGTAAATTACTAACATCAGCTAATTTTCTACTTTCTGGAAATTTTTCTGCATCAATAATCACGAATTTTACATCTTCTGTTTCCGTAGCCAATTTCTTGAATTTTGGCTTCATGATTCGGCAGTTTCCACACCAAGTTGCAGAATATTGAACTACAACTTTATCATTTCCATCAATGATACTCTGTAAAGTATCTTCGTTTAATTCTTGTACCATAATAAATTAATTTTTCCCATCCTAAATCCTTCCCAAAGGGAAGGACTATAATGGAATTTAGTTTTATTTTTTAGTGAGTTGCTAAATAAGCTTTTGTTCCTTTTGCATTTGCTTGCATCGCTTCTTTACCTTCTTCCCAGTTTGCAGGACAAACTTCTCCGTTTTTCTGTACGTGAGTATATGCATCAATTAAACGTAAAAATTCGTTTACATTTCTTCCAACTGGCATGTGATTTACACCTTCATGAAATACTGTGCCTTCTTCGTCTATTAAATACGTTGCTCTGTACGTTACGTTATCACCATCTACAGTTACAATTCCTGTTTCTTCATTGTATTCCTCGTTGGCAATATCTAAAATACCTAAAGTTGAAGCTAAATTTCTGTTAGAATCTGCTAAAATTGGGTAGGTAACACCTTCAATTCCTCCGTTATCTTTTGATGTACTTAACCATGCAAAATGAACCTCTGCAGTATCACAAGATGCGCCAATTACAACTGTATTTCTCTTATCGAATTCTGGTAAAGCTGCTTGAAATGCATGCAATTCTGTTGGACAAACAAATGTAAAATCTTTTGGATACCAAAATAAAATTACTTTTTTATTGTTTCTTTGAGCTTCTTCAAATACATTTACTTTGAATGTATCTCCCATTTCATTCATTGCATTTACACTTAAATTTGGGAATTTTTTTCCTACTAATGTTGACATTTTTTAATATTTTATTATTTATTAATATTTGTTTTCTGGCACAAAAGTAATTTTTAAAGCACTATAAAATGATTAAAATTGATGAATACTTTTTATGTTGCTATCAATTTTATTTATACCGACAACCTATTTCAATAAATTAAAACTATTTACTGGCAAATAACTTTACATCAGTAATAGAAACTTCTTTTTCTCCTAATATAATTAGTCGCTCAACCACATTTCTTAACTCTCTTATATTTCCCGTCCAATCGTATTCTTGTAAAAGATGAATGGCTCCTTTTGAAAATGATTTTATTATGATGCCTTGTTCGCTTGCTATTTTCTCTGCGAAAAAGTTTATCAATAACGGAATATCTTCTCTTCTTTCATTTAGAGAAGGAACTTTAATCAAAATAACTGCTAATCTGTGGTATAAATCTTCTCTAAATCTTCCTTCGGATATTTCTTTTTTCAAATCCTTATTCGTAGCAGCAACAATTCTTACATTTACTTTAATGTCTCTGTCAGAACCTACTCTAGATATTTTACTTTCTTGCAATGCACGCAATACTTTTGCTTGTGCAGACAAACTCATGTCACCAATTTCATCTAGAAAAATAGTTCCGTTATTTGCTGCTTCAAATTTACCTGCTCTGTCTTTATTTGCGCCAGTAAAACTTCCTTTCACATGACCAAATAATTCACTTTCTATCAGTTCAGACGGAATTGCAGCACAGTTTACTTCTATCATTGGCGATTTTGCACGTTCTGATTTTTCATGCAACCAATGCGCAACCAATTCTTTTCCCGTTCCGTTTGGTCCAGTAATTAAAACCCGAGCATCTGTTGGCGCAACTTTTTCTATAATTTGTTTGATGTGCGCAATTTCGTCACTCTCACCAATCATTTCGTAATTTTTGCTTACCTTTTTCTTGAGCCGTTTGTTTTCTACCACCAACTCTTTTCTATCCAACGCATTTCTTACTGTGTTTAATAATCGGTTTAAATCTGGTGGTTTAGAAATATAATCAAAAGCGCCCAAACGCATTGTTTCTACAGCAGTTTCTATATCTCCGTGACCAGAAATCATTACAATTGGTATTTCTGGTTTTATCTTTTTTACTTTTTGAAGCACTTCAACACCATCCATTTTTGGCATTTTAATATCGCAAAGAATTAAATCATAATCTTCTTTTATAATCATTTCAACTCCCAATAATCCGTCTTCTGCTTCTTCCACAAGATACGTATCATTTTCTTCTGAAATAATTTTTTTCAAAACGCGTCTTATCGCAGCTTCATCTTCAATAATTAAAATTTTTGGCATTATAATTCGAATTTTAGTCTTGTTCTTAAATAAAAAGTATTTCTATTGTCTAACACAAAAAAGTTATCTCTATCCTTATTCCGTAACACATTATTTATACTAAAACCAGTATATATGTACAATTAAAATACTGGAAACTAGTAACTTTTACTTTTAATTATTTTTTTGATTTTCCTTTTTTATTCATAATTTCTTCTACTCGTAGCGCATTATAATGTCTGTTTTCTTCGTTTCGTTCTTTCATTTCTTTATCAAAATTAGATTCTTCTTTTTTTAACGCTTTTAAGTCTTTACTACGCTTTTTGTTTTTATCTATATCTTCATTAATTGCAGTTCTGTAAACATGAACATCTCTTTGAGGAAAAGGGATAGAAATATTGTTTTCTCTAAATTTTTTATCAATTGCAAAACGAAGATCACTTTGCACAAAGCGAACGTCAAAACTGTTTGATAATGTAAATGCTAATTTAAAATTAAGTGAACTATCTGCAAAATCAGTAAATAAAACTATCGGTTTTGGATGCTCTAAAACTAGCTCATTTTCGTCTGCAGCAGCTAATAATAAAATACTTACTAACTGCACATCACTTCCATAAGCGACACCAACTGAAACAGATTCTCTGGTTTCTATTCCGTTTTCTGTCCAATTATAAAGCGTATTTGTCAAGTACAAATGATTGGGAATTACCATCACTTTATTATCTATAGTTACGGCTCTAGTCGTTCTTAATTTTATCTCTACAACTCGCCCAACTTTACCTTCTAATTCAATAATATCGCCAACATGAACCGATTGATCTACCAAAATAAAAATCCCAGAAATAATATCTTGAAATAAGGTTTGTAATGCCAAACCAACACCAATTAATAACGCTGCAGATGCTGCAAAAACAGCAGTAACATTAACTCCTGAACTATGAATAGTAACGAAAAAAATTATAATGTAAACTAACCAACGCAAATAACTAAAAACAGAAATAAATTTTCGTTTGTCGTTTTCTGGTAATTTTCGAGTAAATAATTTACGCGCTAATTTTAAAACAATAGAAGTGATAACGAGCGATACCAAAACAATTAATAAAGTACTTACAGTAACACTAACTTTATCATTATATACAAACGTATAATTTAAAAAGTCTGTAATGGTTTCCATAACACTTTTTGCTACTTCTTCTACTTCATCTTCCATAAATATTAATATTTAAGCCATTTATACAAGTCTTTATAAGTAGGTTTTTTACCATACATTAAAATACCAACTCTATAAATTTTTGCTGCAAACCAAACCATAAATAGAAATGAAACCACTAATAATCCCATAGAAATTGTTAGTTCTAACCAAGTAACGCCAAACGGAACGCGCATTAACATTACAATTGGTGAGGTAAGCGGAATGATAGAAAAAGCCGTTGCAATTGGTCCATGCGGATCATTAATTACCGTTGCAAAACCTACATAAACACCTAAAACTAAAGGTAAAATAATTGGCAACATAAATTGTTGTGTATCTGTTTCGTTATCTACAGCTGCCCCAATTGCAGCGTAAATTGAACTGTATAACATAAATCCACCCAAGAAATAAAAGATAAATAACACAAATAATTTTAACAATGGTAATCGTAAGATTTCTTGAATAATTAATTCGATTTTTCCATTACCTGCTGCATCATTCATCGCTTCTAATTGCGATGAAGAAATACTATCACTTTCTAACGTTGTTGCATCAATACCTAAAAAATTAATTGCTGCAAAACCTAAAATCACTAACAAAATTCCCCAAATAAAGAATTGTAATAATCCTGCGGATGCATTTCCAATAATTTTACCCAACATTAATTGAAATGGTTTTACAGACGATACGATAATTTCTATAATTCGGCTTGTTTTTTCTTCGATAACACTTCTCATTACCGAGTTTCCATAAATAATTACGAACATCATTAATAAATAACCTGCGGCAAAACCAACTCCGACTTTTAATCCATTAATTAATTTGGATGATTCTTCTCCAGAAAAATTATACATTTTAATTGCTGCGCCAATTTTTGATGCTTCTATTTGAGAAATATCAATCTGAAAATCATTTAATTTTAAATTCCGTAAACGGGTTTCTATAACGCGTTCCATCGAACTAATCACTGTCATGCCGGGTGATTCTTTGGAATAAAATTCTAACGAATTTGCTAAAATTTCTAAACTGTCTGTTTTGGGAATCAACAAAACGCCTTCATATTCGCCAGCTTCTACTTTTGCTTTTGCTTCGTCAATTCCTGCGGATGTAAAATCTTCATATTTTATTGATTTTGAATCGATAAACTGATTTTCAAATAAACCAGAATTATCTACATAAACCAACGTTTTTACTTTTTCGCCATTTTTTTTCAGCAAAAAAACGACTAATGCTAACATTCCCACCATAATTAGCGGACTCAAAAAAGTCATCACTAAAAATGATTTGTTTCTTACTTTCGCAATAAATTCTCGACGAATAATTAAACCTAACTTACTCATTTTAGTTGTTTTTATTTACTGCTTGAATAAAAATATCGTTTGCATTTGGAATTAATTCCACAAAATGCTGCACTTCGCCTTTACTATTCAAATACGATAATAAATCTCGTGAAGTTTGATTCTTTTTTAGTTTTACATTTAAACACAAACCGTTGCTTAATAGTTTAAAATCTGCAGAAAAAACATCAAAATTTTGTTTCATTTCTGCTTCTAATTCCTGTGGATTTGCAGCTTCAATACCAACTTGAAACGTATTCGTTCTAAATTGTCTTTTAATGTCGATTAGTTTTCCTTCTAAAATTAAGTTCGATTTATTGATTAACGCAATATTATCGCACATTTCTTCTACGGATTCCATTCTGTGTGTAGAAAAAATAATGGTTGCGCCTTCATCTCGCAATTGTAGAATTTCTTTCGCAATTAATTGTGCATTTATAGGATCGAAACCTGAAAATGGTTCATCAAAAATCAATAATTTTGGTTGATGCAAAACAGTGACAATAAACTGTACTTTTTGCGCCATTCCTTTAGATAGTTCTTCGATTTTCTTATTCCACCAAGCAGTAATATCGAATTTCTCAAACCAATACATCAAACGTTTTTTGGCTTCCGTTTTAGACATTCCTTTTAATTGTGCCAAATACAAGGCTTGTTCACCAACTTTCATCGATTTATACAAACCACGTTCTTCTGGCAAATAACCTATTTGTTCAATGTGTTTTGGTTCTAGTTTTTCGCCATCCAAAATTATTTCACCAGCATCTGGCAACGTAATTTGATTGATAATTCTGATTAACGACGTTTTTCCTGCACCGTTTGGACCTAATAACCCATAAACATTTCCTTTCGGAATATTTAATGACACGTTATTTAATGCTGTAAAATCGCCATATTTTTTAACAACATTCTTAATTTCTAATAAATTACTCATTATATCTGGGTTGAAATAATTTTAAAAGTGAATAACCACAAAGCTAACTATTTCAAATTAAAATGAGATTTTTTTATTATTCAAAAGAATTATTATTTTTAGCTTTCAAAATTAATTCAATAGTAAATTTACTATGCACGCATAATTAATTCGAATTTACTATGCGTGCATAACAAAATTTTTATATCTTTGGATTCATGGAGAAGAGCAAATCGATAGATCATCAATTAAGGGCAACTTGGCAAGCGGTTGCAAAGTATTATAATGAGCGTGCAGCTTTACACGGAAGCACTATGGCTACTGCGTTTGTATTATTGAATATTGATTTTGAAAACGGAACGCCATCAACCGCTTTAGGACCAATGATGGGAATGGAATCAACAAGTCTTTCACGAATTCTAAAAAACATGGAAGCTAAAGGTGCCGTTTCGAGAGAGAAAAATCCAGATGACGGAAGAAGTGTGATCATAAAATTGACAGCTTATGGCAAAGAAATGAGAAAACTATCAAAAGATACTGTTTATCAATTCAATAATGCTGTGCGTGAACAATTAACAGAAGAAGAAATGAATACTTTTTTTAAAGTAACATCAACTATAAATACATTAATTGCTGATAAAGACATCTTTCAAAATATACAAATCAGTAAGAAAGCAGTTTAATAAATGACGGAAACTACATGACATAAGAATAAATGACACAAGACAAAAAGACTTTATAAAAAAGCCTTATGTTTTAAGTCCTAACAAATCATAAGTCAAAAAAGTAACACGTCTAAAAATAATAACAAATGACTAGAAGAATTAAAAAAGTAGCAATTATCGGTTCTGGAATTATGGGAAGCGGTATTGCGTGTCATTTTGCCAATATTGGCGTAGAAGTTCTCTTATTGGACATTGTTCCAAGAGAAGTAAATGACAAAGAAAAAGCAAAAGGACTAACGTTAGAAGACAAAGTTGTTCGTAACAGATTAGTAAATGATGCATTAATGGCTTCACTAAAATCGAAACCTTCTCCTATTTATAATGAGAAATTTGCAAACCGAATTACGACTGGTAATATCGATGACGATTTACATAAAGTAAAGGATGTAGATTGGATTATGGAAGTTGTTGTTGAACGATTGGATATTAAAAAATCGGTTTTTGAAAAGATTGAAAAACATAGAAAACCAGGAACTTTAATTACGTCTAATACTTCTGGAATTCCGATTCATTTTATGAACGAAGGAAGAAGTGAAGATTTTCAGCAACATTTTGCGGTAACACATTTTTTTAATCCGCCTAGATATTTAAAATTATTTGAAGTTGTTCCTGGACCAAACTGCAAACAAGAAGTTACTGATTTCTTGATGATGTATGGCGATAAGTTTTTAGGAAAAACATCTGTTTTAGCAAAAGATACGCCAGCCTTTATTGGAAATAGAATTGGAATTTTTGGAATCCAATCTTTATTTCACCAAGTGAAAGAAATGGGATTAACCGTTGAAGAAGTGGATAAATTGACTGGTCCAGTTATTGGTCGTCCAAAATCTGCAACTTTCAGAACTGTTGATGTGGTTGGTTTAGATACGTTGGTTCATGTGGCAAACGGAATTTTCGAAAACTGCCCAAAAGACGAAGCACACGATTTATTTAAACTGCCAGATTTCATCAATACAATGATGGAAAATAAATGGCTAGGAAGCAAAACGGGTCAAGGTTTTTATAAGAAAATTAAAAACAAAGACGGTAGCAGTGAAATTCAAACGTTAGATTTAGATACGATGGAATATCGTTCGTCTAAAAGAGCAAAATTTGCCACGTTAGAATTAACAAAAACAATCGATAAACCAATTGATAGATTCAAAGTTCTAATTGGTGGAAAAGATAAAGCTGGAGAATTTTACAGAAAAAACTTCGGTGCTATGTTTGCGTATGTTCAAAATAGAATTCCAGAAATTTCTGACGAATTGTATAAGATTGATGATGCAATGAAAGCTGGTTTCGGTTGGGAAAATGGACCTTTCGAAATTTGGGATGCAATTGGCGTAGAAAAAGGAATCGAATTAATAAAAGCGGAAGGCAAAGAAGTGGCAACTTGGGTTACAGAAATGTTAGCTGCTGGTTCTAAATCTTTTTATTCAGTTAAAGAAGGAAATACGTATTTCTATGATATTCCGTCTAACTTGCCTGCCGGACAGGCAGGAAAACAAACTAAAAAACCTGGTCAAGATTCATTTATCATTCTTGATAATATTAGAAAATCAAATCAAGTTTGGAAAAACGCAGGAACAGTAATTGAAGATTTAGGTGACGGAATTTTAAACATAGAATTTCAATCTAAAATGAACACGATTGGTGGTGATGTTTTAGCAGGATTAAATAAAGGAATTGAATTAGCTGAAAAAGATTTTCAAGGATTAATTGTTGGTAATCAAGCCTCTAACTTTTCTGTTGGTGCAAACATAGGAATGATTTTTATGCTAGCCGCAGAACAGGAATATGAAGAGCTAAATATGGCGATTAAATATTTCCAAGACACAATGATGCGCATGCGTTATTCATCAATCCCAACTATTTCTGCTCCGCATGGAATGGCATTAGGTGGTGGTTGTGAGTTGTCATTACACGCAGATAAAGTAGTTGCAGCAGCAGAAACATATATGGGATTAGTCGAATTCGGCGTTGGCGTAATTCCTGGTGGTGGTGGATCTAAAGAAATGACTTTAAGAGCATCAGATACGTTTAATAAAGGCGATGTGGAATTAAACACATTACAAGAATATTTCTTAACCATCGGAATGGCAAAAGTATCTACTTCTGCTTACGAAGCATTCGATTTGGGTTTATTGCAAAAAGGAAAAGATGTGGTAGTTGTAAATAAAGACAGACAAATTGCGATTGCAAAACAACATGCAATTTTAATGGCAGAAGCTGGCTATACACAACCAATGAAGAGAAACGATGTAAGAGTTTTAGGAAAACAAGCATTGGGAATGTTTTTAGTTGGAACAGATGCTATGAATGATTCGAAATACATTAGTGATCACGATATGAAAATCGCCAACAAATTAGCATACGTTATGGCTGGTGGAGATTTATCTGAACCAACTTTAGTTACAGAGCAATATTTATTAGACCTAGAGCGTGAAGCATTTTTGTCTTTATGTTCTGAACGTAAAACGTTAGAAAGAATTCAGCATATGTTGAAAACTGGTAAACCGTTGCGAAATTAAATTCCCATCTAAATCTTCCCAAAGGGAAGACTTTAAAAGCAGAAATTTAAAATGAAGTTTTAACTTTAAAAAAAATAACCCGAACAAATTCCCTTTCCTCTGGAAAGGGTTAGGGATAGGATTATGAAAACAGCATATATAGTAAAAGCATACAGAACTGCAGTTGCAAAGGCACCAAAAGGTGTTTTTAGATTCAAACGAGCAGACGAATTAGGGGCAGAAACCATTCAGTACATGATGAAGGAGCTGCCAAATTTAGACGTTAAAAGAATTGATGACGTTATGGTTGGTAACGCAATGCCAGAAGGTTCTCAAGGATTAAACATGGCGCGTTTTATTTCGTTAATTGGTTTAAATTCTGTGGATGTTCCTGGAGTTACGGTAAATCGTTTTTGTTCATCTGGATTGGAAACAATTGCAATGGCATCTGCTAAAATTCAAGCAGGAATGGCGCATTGTATCATTGCTGGTGGAGCAGAAAGCATGAGTTCTGTGCCAATGACAGGTTTTAAACCAGAATTAAATTACGAAACCATAAAATCTGGTCATGCAGATTATTATTGGGGAATGGGAAATACTGCAGAAGCAGTTGCGAATCAGTTTAAAGTTTCTCGTGAAGACCAAGATGAATTCGCCTATAATTCTCATATGAAAGCATTAAGAGCGCAAGCGGAAAATCGTTTTCAAGATCAAATTGTTCCGATTGAAGTTGATGAAACATACATTGATGCAAACGGAAAAAAAGCAACTAGAAAATATACAATTACAAAAGATGAAGGCCCAAGAGCAGGAACATCAAAAGAAGCATTGGCTAATCTTCGTGCAGTTTTCGCTGCTGGCGGAAGTGTAACTGCTGGGAATTCTTCTCAAATGAGTGATGGTGCTGCATTTGTAATGATTATGAGCGAAGAAATGGTAAAAGAATTGAATCTTGAGCCAATAGCAAGATTAGTAAACTATGCTGCTGTTGGAGTTGAACCAAGAATTATGGGGATTGGTCCCGTTGCTGCAATTCCAAAAGCATTAAAACAAGCTGGCTTAAAACAAAGCGATATGAAACTTATTGAGTTGAATGAAGCATTTGCTTCTCAATCGCTTGCTGTAATTCGTGAATTAAATTTGAATCCAGATATCGTTAACGTAAATGGTGGCGCAATTGCATTAGGACATCCGTTAGGTTGTACTGGAGCAAAATTATCAGTGCAATTATTTGACGAAATGAGAAAACGTAAAATGCAAGGACAATACGGATTAGTAACCATGTGTGTTGGAACTGGTCAAGGTGCTGCTGGGGTTTTTGAGTTTTTGAACTAAAATCCCATCTGCCTAAAGGCATCTTCCAGAAGGGAAGAAGTGAAGTCCCATCTGCCTAAAGGCATCTTCCCGAAGGGAAGAGATGAAATCCCATCTGCCTAAAGGCATCTTCCCGAAGGGAAGAGATGAAATAATAATAAAATAAAAGTATAACTTAAAATAACCCGTAACAGTTCTCTTTCCTTTGGAAAGGGTTAGGGATAGGAAAAATGGAAACAACAAACACAGAACTTCTTCGTGGAGGACAATTTTTAGTAAAAGAAACAAAATGTGAAGATGTATTCACACCCGAAGATTTTTCGGAAGAGCAAACAATGATGAAAGAAGCGGTTATGGAATTTAATGATCGTGAGATTATTCCGTATAAAGACCGTTTTGAAGCTAAAGATTATGCATTAACTGAAGAAGTGATGCGTAAAGCTGGAGATTTAGGCTTTTTAGGTGTTGCGGTGCCAGAAGAATTTGGTGGTTTGGGAATGGGATTCGTTTCAACCATGTTAACTTGTGATTATATATCCTCTGGAACAGGTTCTTTTAGTACTGCTTTTGGAGCGCATACAGGAATTGGAACTTTACCAATTACCTTATACGGAACCCAAGAACAGAAAGAAAAATATGTTCCTAAATTGGCGACAGGCGAATGGTTTGGCGCGTATTGTTTAACGGAACCCGGCGCAGGTTCTGATGCAAATTCTGGAAAAACAACAGCTGAATTATCATCAGACGGAAAATCTTACAAGATTAACGGTCAAAAAATGTGGATTTCTAACGCAGGTTTTTGTAGTTTAATGATTGTTTTTGCAAGAATTGAAAATGATAAAAACATTACTGGTTTTATTGTTGAATATGATAAAGAGAACCCAAATGGAATTACCATGGGTGAAGAAGAACATAAATTAGGAATTAGAGCGTCATCAACAAGACAAGTATTTTTTAACGATACAGTTGTATCCGCAGAAAATATGTTAGCTGGTCGTGGCGAAGGTTTTAAAATTGCGATGAATGCGTTGAATGTTGGTCGTATAAAATTAGCAGCAGCCTGTTTAGATTCTCAAAGAAGAATACTTACGTATGCTGTAAAATACGCTACAGAGCGCAAACAATTTGATACACCAATTGCAGATTTTGGAGCAATAAAAGTAAAATTAGCGGAAATGTCAACCAATGCTTATGTTGGCGAATCTGCTTCTTATAGGGCGGCAAAAAACATCGAGGATAGAATTGCAATGCGTGTTGAAGCTGGAAACACACATCAAGAAGCAGAATTAAAAGGTGTAGAAGAATATGCAATTGAATGTTCTATTTTAAAAGTTGCCGTTTCTGAAGATGTACAACATTGTGCAGATGAAGGAATTCAGATTTTTGGCGGAATGGGATTCTCTGAAGAGACGCCAATGGAAGCTGCTTGGAGAGACGCAAGAATTGCTCGTATTTATGAAGGAACTAACGAAATTAACAGAATGTTATCTGTTGGTATGTTGGTTAAAAAAGCAATGAAAGGGCATGTTGATTTATTAGGACCTGCAACTGCGGTTGCTGATGAACTAATGGGAATTCCGTCTTTTGACACGCCAGATTATTCAGAATTATTTTCTGAAGAAAAAAGTATGATTGCAAAAATGAAGAAAACATTTTTGATGGTTGCTGGTGCAGCAATTCAGAAATATGGACCAGATTTAGATCAACATCAACAATTATTAATTGCAGCAGCAGATATATTAATCGAAATTTATATGGCTGAATCTGCAATTTTAAGAACAGAAAAAAATGCAAAACGTTTTGGCGAAGAAGCACAATCTGTTCAGATTGCCATGTCTAAATTGTATTTATATCATGCCGTAGATATCATTGAAGAAAAAGGGAAAGAAAGTATTATTTCTTTTGCAGAAGGTGATGAACAACGCATGTTATTAATGGGCTTAAAGCGTTTTACAAAATATTCAAATTACCCAGATATTGTTGATTTACGTAATGAAATTGCAGAAAAAGTAAAAACAGAAAATAAATACTGTTTCTAGGACACCAAGTGTCTTTTATTATTTTACTCACAACGTTCAAGTTGAACTCTTTTTCTGAGTGAGTAATTACAGCTTTTAAAGGATCTCAATTCTAAATAGATTTAGAATTTAGTTGTTTGTTTAAGTCCGTTAATTCGTTAACGGACTTTTTTTATGTTAAAAATGGGATTAATAAACATTCAATTTGTCATTCTGAATGTAGTGTAATGGATGAATAATCTCACTTTTAATGCACTAGAGATTCTTCCTATCGTCAGAATGACAAGTAATTTGTACTGTCTTTCAGAATGCAGCGCAGCGGAATGAATAATCTCACTTTTAATGCACTAGATATTCTTCCTATCGTCAGAATGACAATTTTGCTGTGATTTTGATTGAAGCATAGCGTAATAAAGAATCGCATAAATTTCAGATTGTTGTATTATCTTACTAATTCACTCAACTAACTTTTTAAATTTTATATCTTTAGCAAAACTAAAACCAAACTCATGAAAATAAATAACGCTACACTCCTACTCTTTTCTTTTATTATAATCAGTTGTAACCAACCGAAAGAAAAAACCATTGAAATTAATGAAAAATTATTGCTAGAAAATATAAAAACTTTGTCTAGCGATACTTTTGAAGGACGCGGATTCTCAACACCAGGAAATTACAAAGCACAACAATTTATTGCAGATGAGTTTAAGAAAATCGGATTGGAAACCGAATTAGACTCAAATTTTATTCAGCGTTTTCCCTATACTTTTTCTGGAAAAATTAGACAACGTATGTTTCCGATTCTAAATCCTGATGAAGATTATAAAAATGTGCCAGATACAACCGTTTATGGCGGAAATGTAATTGGGATGATAAAAGGAAAAACCAATAAATCTATTGTAATTACTGGACATTTAGATCATTTGGGAATTAGAAATGGAAAAATTTATAACGGCGCAGATGATGATGCTTCTGGAACGGTTGCTTTATTTGCAATTGCAGCATACTTCAAGAATAAATCGCCAAAACACAATTTAATTTTCGCTGCGGTTGATGCAGAAGAAATTGGTTCTTTAGGTGCAGAATATTGGCTAGAAAATTACACCAATAATAAAGACATTGTATTAAACATAAATATGGACATGATTGCACACAACGATTCTTTGCAATTATGGGCAAGCGGATTGTTTCATTATCCGCAATTAAAAAAACCTTTAGAAAATATAAATTCGCCAATAAAATTATTGTTTGGTCATGATGATCCAAATGATAAAACCAAAGACGATTGGACATTTTCTTCTGATCATAGAATTTTTCATAAGCGAGAAATTCCGTTTATTTATTTTGGTGTAGAAGATCATAAAGATTACCACAAACCAACAGATACTTTTGAGAATATTAATCAAGCCTTTTATATTGAAGCTGTGAAATTGATTATTCAGGTTGTCGAGAATTTTGATGAGAAATTAGGTAAATAACTAAACCACTAGGGACTTGAAGTCCATAGGTTTTTTTAACAGACTGAAAGTCTGTTTTATTCGTGAAATGAATAGTATATCATTTGCGTGCGCTTTTAGGTAATAAATTGATTCGTGTAAATTCGTGTAATTCGTGGCGAAAATGTTTAGAAGCTAAAGCGAGATGCACTAAAGTACATCGTTTTAACTATAACTGAGACCAATAAATTACACAAGAGTGAATAGTAATTAAGTAACAAAAATAAGCTTATGAAATTAGAAAAAATTTTAGACAAACTTGGATCTATAGAAAAAAATTCATTTATCAAAATAATTGATAATATAATTTCAAAAAGCCCAAAAAACATCAAGAATATTGAAAAGATACTTAGCTCTTCTGATAAGGGTTTAAAATCTGTGGATAATCAAAATGTTTCAAACATATTTGAATTAATAGAGCAAGAATTTCATGATTATATTAAATGTGAATTTCAAGAAATCACATCTCAATTAGATATTTTAATTGATATAGTTATTAGAGATGGTAATTGTATCATGAAACAAGATTGGTTTTCGAGATTATACGAAACAGAAATTAAACATTTAAAAGCAAAAATTAAAGCACTTAATAATGATTTAGATAATGACAAGTCTGAGCTTAGCGTAGTAAGAAAAAGAGATTATAAAATATATAAATCTTGTTTAAATACTGCGTATTATAACGATATTAGCAATAACAGAGAAGCTAAAATTACTTCAGATGAATTATCAATAATTTTAACTCTAGGAAAACAACTTGGACTTTCACAAGAGGAAATTAAATTAATAAATTATTCTATACTTAGTATTAAAAAACTTGAGATACAAGAAGTAATAAAAAACTTAAAAAACATTGGTGTAATATTCTATTCAAATAAAGAAAATACTATTTATGTTGCTGATGAAATGGTTAGAGTATTAAGAAAGGTTAGAAAACAAGAAGTTGCAAAGAAATTCTTTAGAAGAACTCTAAAATTATTAAGAGAACCAATTATTAATCAAATTTGCAGAAATTATAATATCGATAAAAAACTTACTTATCCTCAAAAAATAGAAGAAATCATTAAAGAAGGTGTTTCCTTTAGTAATTTTCTTTTAGAAGATATATACAAACCAGAAACTAACTTAACGGAAAAGAAAAAAATACTTAATGAAATTTGTGAAAAAGGTTTAAATATTGATAATTTAAAAGGAAGTGTATTAGAAGATAAAATTAGTAGCTTAATTCAACACTTTGAAAACATTGAACGTGATGAAAAGGTAGGAATATCTATTGACGGCTTTAACAAATTGCTTACTGAACTCAACCAATCTTTACCTAAATTAAATAAACAAATAAAAGAGCAATTCGAATTACAGGATGAGTATGTGCTTAAAGCAGATTTTTTACTTGATTACAATATTAAACCTAGGGACATTCTTGATTTAATAATCAAAGAAAACTTATCAATGTTTATAAAAGAAAATGGAATAAAACAGCGTGGCGATGATATTTTAAACATACTTGAGCACTATAAAGATGTTGAAAATCTATATTTAGAGAATTACGAAAATGTTGCTTATCGTAATTTAAACTTACTAAAAGAAAATGGAATTTTAGTAAAGGAAAGTGAACTAGGTTTAAAGTTTGAAGAATTGACAAAAATAATTTTTAGTGGTTTGGGTTTTAATGTTGATGATTTCTTTAAAAATGAATTGAACACTAAAAAGGATATGATGGATATTCTAATTAATCTGGGAAATAATGAAATAATTATTATTGAATGTAAAACAAGAAAAGAAAAAGGTTACAATAAATTTAGTACAGTATCAAGACAATTAAAATCTTACCAAAATGTGGCTCTTAAAAACAACTTAAGAATTGTTAAAATACTTTTGATTGCGCCAGAATTTAGTGATGATTTTATAAATGAATGTGGATTGGATACAGAAATGAATTTATCTTTAATAACGGCAACTACTTTATTAAATATTTCAGAGGCTTTTAAAACTTCAAAATTCACAGAATTTCCTCATGTATTATTTCGTGATATAGTAATTAATGAAGAACGAATTTTAAAAGCTTTAAGTAAATAGAAAGCATTAAAATTGCTAATTAAAATAACAAAAATCAAAATCCAGTGTAATTAATTGCATTAATCTATTTTGCTTAAGAATCCTAAAAGCTTTCGAGACGCAGATTTTTTCGATTCTTGTTTTATTTACTAACATTAGTAAACCATTAAACTTTTCTTACACAAAAAACCAAAATAAAATTTGGAAAATGTTATCTTTTGAGATAACTTTACAAAATGATTAAAGAAATAATCTTTTACGAAAATTATTTTATTGAATTCTATAAGAAACAGAATCCAAAAGTAAAAGTAAAAATCCAATACGTTTTCGAATAGATTAAACAAGTTGATCGTGTTCCTGAAAAGTTTCTAAAACATTTAACAGGAACAAACGGACTTTATGAAATACGAGTTGAATACCAATCAAACATTTATCGAGTTTTTTGTTGCTTCGATAAAGGGAAACTTGTAGTACTTTTTAACGGCTTTCAAAAAAAGACTCAAAAGACACCTAAAAAGGAAATAGACAAAGCAGAACAATTAATGAAAAACTACTTTCAAGAAAAAAATAAAGATTATGGAAAAATATAAGAACATCAATAATTTCGATGATTTAATTGAATTAGAACACGGAAAAATTGGAACGAATAGTAGAAACAAATACGAGGAAGGCGCTCAAATGTTTATTGTAAGTGAAATGCTAAAATCTGCCAGAAAAGAAGCAAATCTAACACAGGAACAACTGGCAGAAAAAGCTGGAACAAAAAAAAGTTATATTTCAAAATTAGAAAACGGGAAAGGAAACATTCAGCTTTCTACATTAATACGAATTTTTGAGCAAGGATTGAATAGAAGAATTGGATTGACATTCTTGTAAAAAATAAATCAAATTAAAATTAGCTAATTCCTTTTTTATCAGTACTTTCGCACACAATTTAAAAATAGGGAATGAAGCGTATATCAGAATATAAAAAATTATTTAAAGTAGAAGGTGCAATTGATTTGAAAGAATTAAAAACTACCTATAGAAATTTAGTAAAAGAATTTCATCCAGATAAATTTACGGATGAAGCTAAAAAAGAAGAAGCAGACGTAATTAGCACAAGAATTATTGACGGTTACCACTTTTTAGTAAGTATTGCACCAGAAACAAAAGCGGCTAATTTAGAGGAATACAAAAAAACTATTACCGAGTTTCAAGTAGCAGATTGGCATCATAAAAGTATGTTGATGGAAGTTACGTTTACGGACGGAAACACATACGAGTATTTTGGCGTAAGTAAAATTTTATTCGGAAAGTTTGTTAACGCAAAGTCGATCAACAATTTCGGAAAACGTAATATTTTCAATTCTTTTATCTACAGAAAATCAAAGAAAGCTTCTGTAATGGCGTAAGACCGTTTTAAAGAATAGCAGTAAAATAAAGAGATTGCTTCTTCCGATAAAAATCGGAATCTCAATGACAAAAAACGAAATAAAGTAAAACAAAAAAAGAGATAACAAACGTTATCTCTTTTCTGTTTTTATACAAAATGCAACTGCGTTGCTTATTTCAAAGCACCCAAATACCGTTCTGCATCTAAAGCCGCCATACAACCTGTACCCGCTGCTGTAACTGCTTGTCTGTATTCTTTATCTTGAATATCGCCCGCCGCAAAAACGCCTGGCACATTTGTTTTAGTAGTCTTCCCTTTGGTGATTAAATACCCAGTTTCATCCATTTCCAAAACACCTTTAAACAAATCTGAATTAGGTGTATGCCCAATGGCGATAAAAACACCAGTTACATCAATATTAAAGGTCTCTTTGGTTAAATTGTTTACTGCACGAACGCCTTCCACCACTTTATCGCCCAAAACTTCATCTACCTCTGTGTTGTACAACACCTCAATATTCGCCGTTTTATCAACTCTATGTTGCATTGCTTTAGACGCTCTCATAAAATCTTTACGCACTAAAATAGTTACCTTACTACAAATGTTTGCAAGATAAGTTGCCTCTTCTGCTGCGGTATCTCCTGCTCCAACAACCACAACATCTTGTCCTTTATAGAAAAAACCGTCGCAAGTTGCACATGCCGAAACTCCGCCACCAATCAAACGCATTTCACTTTCTAAACCAAGATACTTTGCAGTTGCTCCGGTGGATATTATAATACTCTCCGCTTCAATTTCTTTGGTCTCATCGACAATTACTTTGTGTTTTCCGCCAACTTCTGGATTCAATTCCACCTTAGTAACCAATCCAAAACGCACTTCTGTTCCAAAACGTTCTGCTTGTTTCTTTAAATCTTCCATCATGGCAGGTCCATCAGTTCCATCAGCATAACCAGGAAAATTATCAACCTCTGTAGTAGTTGTTAATTGCCCACCCATTTGCATGCCTGTGTACATAATTGGTTTCATATCTGCTCTAGCCGCATAAATTGCAGCGGTATAACCCGCGGGACCAGAACCTATTATTAAACACTTTATTTTTTCTATATTTTCTGACATAATTTTACTTTCTAATTGAAATACAAATATATTTCAATAGGATTGTTTTCCCTCTTATTTTTTATGAAAAATTACAATTGTTCAATAACAAATATTTATTAGCTCTTTACTCTTTTATATTTGCAACTTGCGCTTCAGTTATTATTTTATCATTCTTGTTTCCCCAAGAATTATTAATATAATTCATTACATCTGCAACTTCATCATCATATAACCCCATAGAAGCCATAATTTGATTGTAAGTAACTCCATTTACTACAATTTCACCTTGTAAACCGTACTTAATTGCTCTAATACTTTCATCTTGCTTCTTTATTAAATAGTCTGAATTCGCCAAAGGCGGATAAATATTCTCAACACCTTTACCATCTGGCAAATGGCACGTTACACACATATCCATATAGACTTGTTTGCCTCTTTTTATACTTTCTGCTAACGGATTTTGCGTTAGTGAATTAATTTCTGTTGTTCGTATAGCAATTGAATCTTTCTTCTTTTGATCACAAGATGTTATTAAAATTAAAAGTGATAAAATAATACCCATTCTTTTCATTTTATTGCGCATTTATTTTTACGATTCCTAAACCTTCTAATCCAACATAGATATAACCATCATTTCCTTGCTCTATTGATCTTACTCGACCTAAACCTTCCAATATTTTTTCTTCTTTTACTACTTTTCCGTCTTTCAATGTGCAATTTGCAATGTATTGAAACTTCAACGAACCTATTAAAACGTTGCCTTTCCACTTCGGATAAATATCTGAATTCACAAATGCCATTCCGCTTGGTGCAATTGATGGATCCCAATAATGAAGCGGTTGTTCCATTCCTTCTTTGGCTGTAATATCTGTAAATTTTGTTCCAACATAGTTTACACCGTAACTAATTACAGGCCAACCGTAGTTTTTTCCCTTGCGGATGATGTTAATTTCATCTCCACCTTTTGGCCCGTGTTCATGAGACCAAATTTCGTTCGTAAACGGATTCATTTCCATTCCCTGCGGATTCCTATGACCATAACTATAGATTGCTTTTTTAGCATTTGGCTCATTTACAAACGGATTATCGGCAGGAATTGTTCCATCATCATTCACACGGTATATTTTACCACCATCTTTAGTAATATCTTGCGGATTTACGTCTCTATCACCACGATCACCGACGGAAAAATACACATGATTTTGTTTATCAAACACAATTCGAGATCCAAAATGTTGTCCTTTTCTGCTATTTGGTTCTGCTTTATACAAAACTTTCTGATTGGTTAATTGGTTGTCTTTAAATTCCGCTCGCATTAAGGTTGTATTTGCGCCACTTCCTTCTCCTTCGGATGATGCGTAGGTAAAATAAATCAAATTATTTACTGCAAAATTAGGATGCAACTCAATGTCCAACAATCCACCTTGACCTCTAACCGTAACTTCTGGCATTCCAACAACTAGCGTCTTTTTTCCATCTTTAAAGTGAATTAACTGTCCAGCTTTTTCTGTAATTAACATAGAATTATCTGGAAGAAAAGTAAAACCCCACGGATTATCTAATTCTGGAACTACTACTGTATAACCAGTATCTGTCTTTGTTTGCGCTGCACTATCGCAAGAATAACTTAAAAAAGTAATGATTATTAAAGATATATATTTCATTTAAAAACGATTTTAAAAATTAATAGAAATGTGCTCCAATATACAAAAATTATTATATCTTTGCAGTCCGAAAAACGAATTATCAAAAATAAATTGAGTTCCCAAGTTTAATACTCATTTTTAATATATTTCGGGGTGTAGCGTAGCCCGGTTATCGCGCCGCGTTTGGGACGCGGAGGTCGCAGGTTCGAATCCTGCCACCCCGACAACTTTAATATCAAACAAGTTCAAAACCTTGGTAATCTAACGATTATCAAGGTTTTGTAGTTTCTAGGCAATCATAAAATTTGATTGAATTTAAACAAATAAGTGACCTATTCGGTTACCTAAATAGCAAAAGCTAAAAAAGGTAACCTAATTTTATTGATTTGACTTTCGTCTAAAATAATTGTTTAATTTAAAGACGATAACTATGCAATCACAAACCACGTTCAGCCTACTTTTTTGGGTAACTACATCGCGTGCAAAAAACAATTCTGTTTCTGTATATGCACGATTAACCGTAAACGGAAAAAGAGCTAACATAAGTTTAAAACGAAAAGTAATACTTTCCGAATGGGATTCTGTTAGAGGAAAAGACAAAGGAACAAAGCAAGAATCTCGATTGTTAAACCGATATTTGGACTTGGTAAAAAATAGAATTTACGAAGCACACGACCAATTACTAAAAGAGAAAGTATTTATCTGTTCTCAATCTATAAAAGCTCGCTTTTTAGGAGAAGACAACGAAGAGTATTCATTATTGACACTAATTGATTACCACAATACTCAAATGAGTGAATCATTAACTTATGGTACTTTAAAAAACTATTTTACTACCCAGAGGTATATCAAATTATTTCTAACTCAAAAAAGAAAAACACAAGATGTCTATTTATCAAGATTAACCTATCGTTTTTTAGTAGATTTCGAAAGATTTCTTCGCACCTATGTACCAACAGACCATCAAAAACAAATGGAAAACAACACGGTAATGAAACATATCCAACGATTAAGAAAGGTGGTCACATTAGCCTATAAAATGGAATGGATAGACAAAGATCCTTTTATTAAATTCAAACCAAAGTATATAAAGAACGAACGCGAATTTTTAAGTGAAGAGGAATTACAAAGGATTATAGAAAGAAGTTTTGATATCGAAAGACTAACACTAGTTAAAGATTTATTTATATTCAGCTGCTATACTGGTTTATCATATATCGACGTTATGAACCTCAACCATAATCATATTGCCATTGGTATCGATGGAGGCCGCTGGATAATTACAAGCAGGCAAAAAACAAACAATAAAGTTAAAATACCCATTTTGCCAGTGGCAAAAGAATTAATTGAAAAGTATGACGGTCATATTAAAACAAAGAAAACGAACACATTGTTTCCAAATATTTCCAATCAAAAATTAAATGCCTATTTAAAAAAAATTGCAGTTCTATGTGGAATAAAAAAGAAGTTAACATTCCATATTGCACGTCACACATTTGCTACAAGCATTACATTGTCAAATGGCGTACCTATAGAAACAGTTTCAAAATTATTAGGGCATACTAAAATTGCAACAACACAAATTTATGCTAAAGTGATTGAAAGAAAAGTAAGTGAAGATATGATGGCATTAAGTATAAAAATGGAGAATAATAAAAAAGAAAATTTCAACAACAATAAAGCCCAAGGGGAATAATTTAGAAAAATAATATAATAATCAAAAAATTAAATCACTCTTTCCTTCATAAGGTTTGATTTCTTTTATTTAGATTTGGTCAGAAAATTAGCAATAAATAAAGTGCAAAACAACAATATGTATCAATTAACAGTAAAAGAATATAAAAGTCTTTTCGATAAGTTATATGTATCATTGTGTTTATTTGCCAATAAATATCTAGATAACCTTGAAGCTTCAAAAGATGTTGTGCAAGAAGTATTCATTAAAGTGTGGGAAGATAAAGTTGAGTTCAAAAATCAAGATACAATTAAATCCTATTTGTATACTTCAGTAAAAAACAAATCTTTAGATTATTTAAAAAGTAAACGCTACAAGTCAACAGACCATTTTTCAAATAAAGAAATGGAAAAACTAGAAACAGAACCTTTCTTTTTGCGTGAAGTAGTTATTATAGAAACTTCGAATATTATTGAAAATGCAATCAATACGTTACCTAATAGATGCGGACAAATCATATGGTTAAGCATTAAGGGATTTACTAATTCAGAAATTGCAAACGAATTGGACATCTCTGTAAATACAGTTAAAACACAAAAAAAGATTGCCTACAAAAGACTAAAACCACTATTAAGAGATCACTTTATTCTCATAGCATACATTTTCAATTCCATTTACTAAATATTAGTCACAATCTAAACCGACCTATTTTATTTTTCGTAAAAATTCATTTTTTATGGAATGGAAGAAACCAAAGCATGTCCTCAACTTGATTGGGGAAGCCAAAGGTCTGGATTCGTAAGTGGAATAAAAAATAGAATTTTGAGAAAAATAAAAGTGAGTCTTGATTTTTTGAATACTTTTTGATCAAGCAAAAAAGTATTAGAGAAAAAGAACTGAAGTATTTTATTTATTGGAGATACAGAGCTAAATAAACTTTGTCCAATCACAAAACTAAACCTCCTTCACTTTCCAACTACTCCACACTAAAAATAAAAATTAATAAAAAAATTAACTTTTTTTTAACCCCCTCGTAATATTCCATCGTCTTAAGAGCATAAAACCCTATTCAATGATGTCAATATTTAATAAAATATTAACGGTATCCAAACAAATAGCCACCTCTTTAATAAAGAATGAGCATCCTACTTCATTAGATAAATCAGACCTTTTTCACGAAAAAGATAAAAAACACATCCTTAAAAATCTGACAGATAAATCAATCATTAGAGAACGCCAAGATTTGAAAAATAAAATTAACGTTCAGGCAGATTGGAAAAAGTTAAAACCGAAAAAAGTAATTCCAGTAAGAAAATTAGTTTGGCAATATGCAGCTGCTGCAGTTGTAGTAGGAATAATATCCACTACATTCTTTTTCAAAGACAATATCTTCGATAATAATGAAATCCCTGCTAATATTAATAGTACCTCTATAGTTGCGGGTACGGACAAAGCGACCTTAACTTTAGACGATGGTGTTCTAGTTGCGTTAACAAAAGGCACTAAATACCAAAGTTCAAATGCAGAAAGTAACGGAGAAGAAATAGTTTACACAACAACCAACAACGAACAACCAACAACCAGCAACTACAACACCCTGACCATTCCACGAGGTGGACAATTTCAAATCAAATTATCAGATGGTACGCAAGTATGGTTAAATTCCGAATCACAATTAAAATATCCAGTAAGCTTTGTTAAAGGAGAATCTCGAAAAGTAGAACTCGTTTATGGAGAAGCGTATTTTGATGTTTCTCCGAGTACAAACCACAATGGCTCCAAATTTAAAGTACACTCTAGAATGCAAGATATTGAAGTGCTGGGAACAGAATTTAATATTAAAGCATATCAAGATGAAACAACTACTTATACAACTTTGATAGAAGGAAAAGTAGCTATTAAAAATGCAATTAATGAAGAGGTGTTAAGTCCAAATCAACAATCTGTAATTAATAATACCACAAATAAAATAGTTATTAACTCTGTTAATGTTTCTACTGAGATTGGTTGGATACATGGTAAATTTATTTTTAACAGAAAATCATTAAAAGACATTATGAAAGTTCTTTCTAGATGGTATGATATGGATGTGGTATTTACTCAAAAACAAACTGAAGACCAATTATTTACTGGCACATTGCGCAAAGAACAAAACATTGAAGACATTCTGTTATTAATTAAGAACACTCATTTTATAAATACTTTTGAAATAAATAATAAAACAATAATACTTAACTAAAATTCACAAATCATGATATAAAAAAATAACTTTAAAGAAAAGGAGGAAAATAGTATAAACCTGAACAGTACAAACTATATCCCCCTCTAGTATGATTAATCAATTAAATGTATAACCAATTAATCCAAACAAATTTATGGAAATTAAATTAATTAATACGTCTTTCTTGTTTAGAAAGAACATATTTAAAATCATTATGAAAACTTTCCTTTTTTTATTCTGTACAACGGTCTTTAGTTTTACTTCTAATAATGTGTTTTCGCAAAATGAAAAAATTAAAATTGATGCCGATAAAATGTTGACGGCTGATGAAATTTTTTTACTTATCACCAAACAAACAGATTATTGCTTTATTTATCATTCCGATTTATTTAAAGACTTGCCAAAAGTATCTGTAAAAAAAGGCACTATCAAGGCCAATAAACTTTTACTGCAAACATTGAGTGAAGGTAAATTTATCTTTGAACTTTCAGCGAATAAGACCATTGCAATTAAAGAGAAACTCAAGATTTCTGTTGTTCAACAAACCATTACCGGTAAAGTTACCGATGTAGATGGAGAGCCTTTGCCAGGTGTTAATGTATTGGTTGGTGCTAAAGGAATCACCAAGGTTAGAGGAGTTGCAACAGATTTTGATGGAAAGTACTCAATTGAGGCTTCTGCAGGTGAAGTAATCAGATTTTCTTATGTTAGCTATGTCACACAAGAATTTACAGTAACTGATCAAAACATTATTAATGTTGTGTTATTAGAAGATACAGCTAGTTTGGATGAAGTTGTTTTAGTTTCCACAGGTTACCAAACTCTTCCTAAAGAAAGAGTAGCTGGATCGTTTGTAGAAATTAATGAAGATTATATCCAAGAACATCCAAGTATTAATCTTGCTACAGTTTTGGATGCTTCTTCTTCTGGTATTCGAACCGAAGTTGATGTTGATGGAAATGTTGACTTCATCATAAGAGGAGTAAGCACTCTAAATGCAAGTTCTCAACCATTGCTTGTCGTTGATGGCTTTGCCATAGAAGGTGGGATTGAAACAATTAATCCGAATAATGTGAAAACCATCAATATTCTAAAAGATGCCGCCGCCGCATCAATATGGGGGGCAAGATCAACAAATGGAGTAATCGTAATAACTACTAAAGATGGTAGCACTACATCCAAGGATAAAATTGACGTACGTTTTAATAGCTTCATTACTTTTAGTAATAAACTAAATATGGACTATGCCTATCCAGTAGCTAGTCCTACTGAACAACTGGAGTGGGAAGAATATTTATCCGACATTAGTTTGACCGATTATAGTGGAGCACTTGAGTTCTCAAATTTAGGAATCAATTCATCCTTAGGTAATACCTTGATCGCTCAAAAACAAAAAGGATTAATTACGCAGCAAGAGTACAATAATTTAAGATCTCAACTTTTAACCAATAATTATCAATCTGATGTAGAAGATTATTTATTAAATTCTCCTTTGTATAATCATCACGATGTTTCAATAAGCGGTAGAAGTGACAAAATGGATTATGTATTGTCAGGGATGTATGAGTCTGGAGAAGGAAAGTTTATCGGACAAGAAGAAAATAAAGCACAAATAGGTTTCAAAGCAAATTTTAAAATCACCAAGTGGCTCAATTTTTATACAGATTTACGTTATCGTAAAGAAAAAAATAAATCGAATGGACTTACTTTGGATGAAATTACTAGCATTCCTTCATATAGTAAAATATTAAATGATGATGGTAGTTATTTTAATCAAGTCGCACCAATACTTTTTGATATAGCACCCACAGTATCATATGTTTTCCAACCTGCACAAAGAGAGTTTTTTGATAATGCAGGTTTTGCTTACGATTGGAATTACAATTTATTGAGAGAAGCAAAAGCAAGAGATTTTAACTTAGAAAGTAATTACGTAAGAATTCAAACCGGTATTAATGCCAAGCTTATGGAAGGATTAAGTTGGGATTTAAAAGGTCAATATGAAAGAAGACTTTCATATAATAGATTACTTACTAGCGATGACGCATATGCTGTAAGAGCTAGAATTAACACATTAACTCCATATGATCTTAATACAAATGAAGTTACAGGTATTTCATCGTATCCAGCAGGCGATGTATTACAGCAAACCAATGGTGATTTAAGAAATTATACGCTGAGAACACAATTAAATTTTATCCGTTCTTTTGGCATACATCAAGTTGCTGCCGTTGCTGGTACTGAATTTAGTTCCACTGTTACTGATAATAAAACTCCGGCAATTGTATATGGTTATGATCGAGATAAATTGACTTCCAAATATCCTGTTAATGGATATGATGGTCTAGATAATTTCCGTTATTCTGCTAGAGAATCTTACACTAGTATAACAAATGGGCAGAATTTTTTTTATACTGATAAAAGGTTATTCTCTGCTTTCTTTAATGGCTCTTATACTTATAATCAAAAATACACCTTGCAAACAAGCATAAGAACAGATGCTTCCAATGTAATTGTAGAAGATCCAAAGTATAGATACTCGCCTTTTTGGTCCGTAGGTACCGCATGGAACATTAAAAGTGAAAGTTTTTTAACGGAGGTTGACTGGTTAAATCGACTTAAATTTAGAATGACTTATGGCGAAACAGGAAATATTGTCAATACTGCTTCTACGGTGCCAACAATTTCACACACTCCCGCTAGTTATTCTATCGATTATCAATCTTATGCAACTATAACTGACTATGGAAACCCATCTCTGCGATGGGAAAAAACTGGAACTTTTAATGCTGCAGTTGATTTTGGAATATTATCTAATTCAGTAATGGGAACATTAGAATTTTATAATAAACATGGAAGAGATATTATCGGACGCGTAGATCTTCCAGTTGCCACTGGTGTTAGTTCACAACAGTTTAACTTAGCAGAAATTAGAAACTATGGATTTGACTTCAATATTAAGTTTGACACAAAGCTAACTAGTAGAATCAACTGGCGAAATGAGTTTAACATTTCATATAACAATAATGAAGTACTCAGTCTACGAAAAGGATCTTACGCATCGTCCACATTAATTCAACCACATTTCGAGGAGGGCAAGCCAAGCAATGCAATATTCTCTTATGATTATTTAGGTATGATCGATGGCGCACCACAAATAGCAGGTGTAAATGGAAATAACTTCTTATTACATTATCCACCTGGTGTATCTGATGCTCACAGTTATATGAAGTACTCTGGATCAACAACCCCGAATTGGTATGGAGGATGGCTTATGGGATTTAATACTCAGCGCTTTACATTTCTGGTCAAATTAAAAGCCGAATTCGGACATGTATTTAGAACTCCAACTTTTCAATATCGAGGACCTGGAACAAAAGCTTTGCACGAAGATGCATCACTCGTTCTCGCCGAATCTGATACAGATAGAATACCTGGTTTACCATTAGAAAATGAGGAAAATATTTATTTATGGAATAGATTTGTACCATTTTTCGATACCTTAATAGCAGACGCATCTTACCTAAGATTACAGGAAATTTATACTTCTTATAATTTGACTGATATTATAAATATTAAAGGTATAAACCAGTTAGAAATGTTCTTACAGGCAAGAAATTTAGGTTTATTGTGGTCAGCGAATAAACAAAATTTAGACCCAGTTTATATCATAGAAAAACCTTTAACAAATTTTACAATTGGACTTCGGTTCGGAATTTAAAAAAATAATCATGAAAATATATATCATTAAACTTATATTAATTGGAATAATTTTTACATCTTGTGATAATTATTTAGAAGAACCACCAATTAAAAACTCTAATATAGTTATTGAAACTACTGAAGATCTAGACAATCTATTAAATAATTATACTAACTTTTATCAAACTAGAGATGTTACCTCAGCGTTTGGTACCGATAATAATGACATTCCTGTAGAATGGTATGATCAAGATCAGGGAGGTTTTTCAACATATCTGCCATTTTTTCTTTGGAGTGTTGACGATATGGCACAGTCATCATATTCCCCTTGGCAACAGGAATATAGCAAAATAGCATATGCAAACACTGTACTGGAAAATTTAAAAAAAGTACAAGGAACGGATGCGAAAAAAGAAGCTTTAAAATTAGAAGCTCACTTTGTGAGAGCTTACAGTAATTTTGAATTAGCTACAATTTATTGTCTTCCATTTTCAGAAAACAATAAAAATGCCTTAGGCTTACCATTAAAGAAAACGATGGACTATGAGGAATCACTTACTAGAGCTTCATTAGAAGACACCTTTAAATTTATTGAAGCAGATCTTGAAGAAGCGTTAAAAACTAATAAATCAAAAGGAGATGCATGGAGGTTTAGTTTACCAGCAGTTAATGCGTTTGCGGCAAGATATTATCTCTACAAGCATGATTATAACAAGGCTAAGAAACATTCAATTGAAGCTTTAAAAGATTATGATATTTTGGTAAATACAGCCAATTTGGTAGATCCTCAACGATCTTATACCACATATTATTTAAATGAAAGTAAAGATACAGTCTGGGTTGATATTTTAAGACCAGAAATATTTTGGTCACGTACTATTAAAGCAATGCATCATGAAGAATTATATTATACACGATTTCTTAATATTGTTCAAAGATACATACCCAGTCAAGAATTAATTGATCTATACGAAGAAGACGATCTTCGAAAGGGATATCTTATGGAATATTTCTCACTCTTCTATACGGACAGTCCAAATTATTCTGCTTTTGCTCATTTTAATTATAGCCAACAAGCACTTCAAGGTCCTACAACTAGTGAGATGCTTTTAATTAAAGCAGAATGTCAAATTCGTGAAGGATCTATCGCAGAAGGTATGAATACTTTGGAAATACTTAGAATGCAACGATTTAATCAAGAAACATATACTACCTTAGAAATACCAGGATCAATATTAGATGCCTTAAGTACTATTATAGACGAACGGAGACGTGAAAACCCTTTTGTATGGAGATGGTATGATATTAAAAGGCTAAATACAGATCCTGATAATATTCTACCTCCTATTGAAATAACGAGGAGTTTTTATCCTTATACCAATGGTAATGCAAGTGTGGGATCATCGTTAATCCCTTATACTCTTTCTCCAAAAGATAAAAGGTTTGCAATTCCAATTCCAGTTTCTGATATCATTTTAAGTAATGGTGAAATTGAACAAAACAATTACTAAATCATATACAATGACAAATTTAAAGATTAAAATATTGATATTTAGTGCTATTTGCTTTCTAAGCTTGGTATTAAATTCTTGCGAAACCTCTGAAAAAAATTTCTCAATTAAAGGAAATTTAGAGTGTGTGAAATCTGAGTACTTGGTGTTATATAAAAATAACATAACAGATACTGTTAAGGTCAAAAATAATGAGATTTTCATAGAAGGAAAAATAGATACCGTTCAAATGGTTTATATTAAAAATCCTGATAATAATAAAAAATATAAATTTATATTAGAGCCAGGACAAATTAAAATTTCATGTGATTCATTAGGTCTAATTGCAACCGGAACACCCACGAACAATAGCTTTTTGGAGTATAACAGAGGAATGGATCTTGCGACGGATAAAGTAATGGCACTTTATCAAGTATACCATGCCCAAGATACTGATGAGGACAAGAAAATGGCTATGACAAATTATAATAAATCGGAAGAAGAACGATTAGCCTTTATGCGTAAACAATTGAGAGATAACCCTAATCTTACGGGTTTACAAATTCTTAAGCCTATATATAGAACTGATTCTATCCAGAATTTAAGTGGTTATTTATCATTATTGAAGAAATATTCTAATTCTGAAATTTATCAAGAAGTTTTTGAATATAACAAAGCCGTTGCCTCTGCCTCACCTGGAAAAAATGCTCCAGAAATTGAACTTTTGGACTTAAAAGGTAATTTTATTTCACTAGAGCAATTCAAAGGTAACTATATCTTATTAGATTTTTGGTTTACTGGGTGTGGCTATTGTGATCAACTTGTTCCTCATTTAAAGCAAATTTATAAAGATTATCACGATAAAGGTTTTGAAATAATTGATATTTCTGTAGATAAAGATGAACAAGATTGGAGAAAAACTGCAGCAAAAAAGAATTCTCCTTGGATACATCTCCATGATCCGGTAAAAAAAGTAGCATCAAAATATGGTATGCCTGGCTATCCAATTCTAATTTTAATTGACAGAGAAGGAAAGGTACTTAAGAGACTAGTCGGATATAGGAACGAGTCGGACTTAAGAAAAGAAATACTAAGTGTTATGAAATTTTAGTAAAATAAATATTTGGCATCGTCCTAAATTAAATCTTATTGAATTATACACTTATTGGGTTCTGGGCATCTTTGAAAGATAAAAACTAAATATCTATATTTATTTATAAAAAATATTCAAAGGGCATTGTTTTCCAAAAGTTATCATATTACAAGCTGTTAGTATAAATTGATATTTAGCCTAAGCTATAGAAATGTTGAAGAATTCTTATCCATAGGAAGAGTTAAAGTCGATTATGTAACTATTCAAAGATAGGTTTTTAAGTTTACATCTCATATTTGAACATCAATGCAAAAAACGAAAGAAATCGATTTAACCATTCAAATACAATATTCACTTTAGGTGAATGAAATGTGAATAAAACATTAAAAGAAGGAGCCCAAAAAGTTTGGAAAAATTATTTTGAAAAAAATGAAATTGCTGGAAATCAGCTTCAAATAAATAGAAGTCAACTTGCGAATTATAAAGTTGCAGGAATACCACGTTTTTTTGTAATTGACATGAACTTTAAAATTGTAGATGTTTTTGCACCATTACCGTCTTCAGGAGATCTAGAAAATCTTATTAATGCGACCATAAAATAATAAAATTAAAACCATCTTTCATTAAACTTTGTTTTCATGAATTAATTATTGAGTTGGAAAGATGTTTAGGGGTTATTCTTGCAAGAATAACCCCTTTTAATTTTAATTAAATATGAATTTTAAACTTTATCAATATGAAAAAATTAATGATCATTATAGGTATTATAATCAGTGCAAATATCAGTGCCCAAATTTTTGAACCAATAAAATGGAGTACGAGTGTAAACAAAATATCAGATACTGAGGCGGAATTAGTAGCAACAGCAACAATAGATGGCGAATGGCATCTATACTCGCAATCGGTTCCTGAAAACGGGCCAATACCAACAAGTTTTATTTTTGAAGGAAACGGTAATTACCTAAAAAAAGGGAATACTCAAGAAGGAGAAGGGCATACAATTAATGACCCTGTTTTTGAAATGATCATTAAATATTTCGGCCAAAAAGCAGTTTTCAAGCAACGTATTAAATTAAAGTCAAAAGATGCTTTTAAGGTAAATGCCACAGTTGAATTTATGGTATGTAATGACACACAATGTTTGCCACCAACAGAAGTAGACCTTGTATTTAATATTAAATAACAGACTATTTATTTTTATGAAGAAACTTATTTTATTAGTTAGTTTATTAGTTTGTACGATTGGAAACGCACAAATTTTTGACCCGGTAAAATGGACAACATCAATAGAAAAACTATCAGAGACAGCGTATGTTTTAGTGTCAAAAGCTACGATTGAAAAAGGTTGGCATCTATATTCTCAGAATGTTCCAGAAGATGGCCCTATTCCTACTACATTTACTTATAATGACAGTGACAGTAGTTTTAAAGTAATAGGCAATACAGACGAAGAAGAAGGACATACAGTTGATGATCCTGTTTTTGGGATGAAAATTAAATTCTTCGAAAAATCGGCTATATTCAAACAAAAAGTGGAAGTGCTGAAAGGCGCAACAAGCATCAATGCGTTTGTCGAATTTATGGTGTGTGATGAGACCAGATGTTTGCCTCCAACAGAAGTTGACTTGTTATTTGAGCTGTCAACAGCTAGTGCAGCCTCTAATACTTCGGATACTGATAAAGAAGGAACATCAGTAGATATAACAAGCAAAAAAAGTAAATCATCAGATAAAAGTTTATTAACCATATTTATAATAGCTTTCTTTTCAGGGTTTGTAGCGTTATTAACACCTTGTGTATTCCCTATGATACCAATGACAGTTAGCTTTTTCACCAAACAAAGTAAAAATAAAGCAGCAGGGATTAAAAATGCCATAATTTATGGTTTATCAATTGTTATTATTTATGTGTTACTAGGTTTATTAGTAAGTGCAATTTTTGGCCCTGGTGCTTTAAATGCCTTGTCAACCAATGTTTGGTTTAATATTATTTTCTTTCTGTTGTTAGTTGTTTTTGCAATTTCATTTTTAGGGGCTTTTGAAATAGTATTGCCAAGTTCCTGGGGAACAAAAATAGATTCGCAGGCTGATAGAGGAGGTATTATTGGGATCTTTTTTATGGCACTCGCCTTAGCAATAGTTTCATTCTCTTGTACAGGTCCCATTGTTGGGACGTTGCTTGTTGAAGCGGCATCTGGAGGAAATCAAATAGGGCCAATTATAGGAATGTTAGGTTTTTCATTGGCCTTGGCAATACCGTTTACATTATTTGCAGCATTTCCAGGTTGGTTAAACTCGCTGCCGAAATCGGGTGGATGGTTAAATACCGTAAAAGTAGTTTTAGGATTTTTAGAATTGGCATTAGCGTTTAAATTCTTATCGAATGCAGATTTAGTATTGCAATTACATTGGCTGGAACGCGAAGTGTTTTTAGCAATTTGGATAGCAATATTTGGAACTTTAGCCTTGTATCTATTTGGAAAGATTAAATTACCTCATGATTCCCCGCTTACTCATATCTCAGTTGGTAGATTAAGTTTAGGGATATTATCATTAACTTTTACAGTTTATATGATTCCCGGACTTTGGGGAGCACCGTTAAATTTGATTAGCGCATTTCCACCACCGCAACATTATAGTGAATCGCCTTATGGCGTCGGATTTTCAAAATTAGGAGGCGTTTCTGCAGAAAATAACTCCGAAATTCCTGATGGTGCACACTTTATGCCTCCCCATGACATTCTAGCTTTTGATGATTATGATAAAGGTTTGGCATATGCTAAAAAAGTAAACAAACCAGTTATGTTGGATTTTACGGGTCATGCTTGTGTAAATTGCAGAAAAATGGAACAAAATGTTTGGGTAAAAGAGGAGATTCTACCAATATTAAAAAATGACGTGGTATTAATCTCATTATATGTTGATGATAAAAGACCGCTTCCGGCAGGAGAGGAAATAGAGTCAAAATTACGGCCAGGGAAAAAGTTGAAATATATTGGACAAAAATGGAGTGAATTTCAAACTATAAAATATGGAGCAAACGCTCAGCCTTTTTATGTTTTAATTAATACCAACGAAGAACGTTTAAATGAACCAGTTGGTTATACTCCAAATGTAACAGAGTATCATAATTGGTTAAAAGAAGGGATTTCAAAATTTAAAAAATAACATCATTATGGAAAATTACGCTACTAATTGGACGAAAAATGAATTTTTAACTTATTTGTATATTTACTGTATGAATGCTGATTACAAGGAAGAAAAAAAGGAATTGGGATACATAAAAGCCAAAACATCAAATGCTGTTTTTAATAAAATGCATGAAGAGTTTGAAGAAGACAGCGATTATGCAAGTCTCCAAAAAATTATGAATACTCATGACAAATTAGGATTTTCAAAGGACGATACAGATGAGCTTTTCGATAATCTTAAAGAATTATTCTTGTTAGATTATAAATATGACATTAAAGAACGAAATTTATTAAAAGGCTTAAAACACCTTTTAAAATAGTAGTTACTATTTTTATTAAAGAGTCCCAAAAAAATTAAAAGTCACACCTAAAGTGTTCATGGATTATAATGAAGATAAATTAAATGAACTGGCTTCTTAAACATCGGCTGTGGAAAAATATCACAATTGGTTAAAAGCGGAATAGCAAATGTTAAAACCAAATGAAAATAATAACATGAAAAAACTAATTTATTTTTAACCATTGTTTTAATTGTGGCATCCTGCAAAAAAGAAAAGCCTAAAGATTATGTAACCTTATCAGGGAAAATCATGAATCAAAATGTTGATTCTATTGTTGTAATATCAAAATACTAAAGTAAAACAATAAAGGTAAATGCTGATGAAACTTTTTCTGACACTTTGAAAATTGTTACTGGAATTAACAACTTTTTTGATAGATCGGAAAGTATTTTCATGTATTTAAAAAACGGGATAATAAAGAAAAAGCACTAGTAAAACCAAAAGCGTATGATTTAGATATTGAAAATTTTATTCATTTTCTAAATGAAGATGTTAAAAGAAAAAACAACGTATAAGCTATCTATAAAAATGAATTTTAAAAAGCACATACTAGCAATTACAATTTTTAGTATGTCTTTACTTCATGCACAACAAAATATCTTAGCTAAATGGGAAGTTATGATACTTGAAGATGCTGTTATAAATGAAAGAACAGAACTGATGTTTGGAGTAAAATTGAAACCTCTATGGTTTATTCATTCTATAAATGGTAAAGATAAAAATGGGAAAAACACTTCAATTTGGTTTCGTGAAAATGGAGATTTCAAGATAATTGAAAAACCAGAAGCTATTTATGAAATAGAACAACGCAATGAATCAAACAATAAAGTAGAATATGTTTTAGTTGGAGAAGGTGGTTTTATGCAGACAATTAAAACTCTAAAAGCTAATCCAATAATAAAAGGGCAAATCAATTATGTGCTTTGTAACAGAAGTACAAATCAAGAAATACCACAAGAATATCATTTTGAAATTAAAGTAATCACAAAACAATAAATTAGTATGATATGAAATTTTGTTTCATCGGGCGTTGTCAATGATAAATTCATAAACAAAGGTGAACACAACAAATTGTTGCAAGAATTATATCTGAAAGTAGCATTTTCAAATATGACCAATATAGGAAAAAACATTATAATATCTCAAACAGAAAAAGTTAATAATACTGAATTTCAAAATGAGGAAATAATCTAAAGAAATAGATTTATAAAGTAATAATCTTTAAAAGCAATCTCCAATTATTTTTAAAGATTCATCAAAATAGAGACTGTAAACTCAACTCTGTCTGAATAGAAAAAAAATCTTTATTATTCCTTACCCAAATCACTTCAATTTAACATTTAACTTTAAACTCTATTTATTTTTAAGCTCATATCTAGTGCTTCTTCCTGCACCTTGTTGTTCTAGAATATTCTTTTTAACCAAATCTTTCAAATCTCGTAAAGCGGTGTCCGTTGAGGTTTTATTTAGTTTTGCGTATTTAGAAACATTGAGATTACCAAAGAAATCGTCAAGAAGCAATTGCAATATCTTTTGTTGTCGTGTATTAAAAATAGTTTCTTTTTGGATTTCCCAAAATTGAGCACGAGTAATTGTTTTTGCAATAACGGCATCAGTTTGTTGCATAGAACGGGTCAAACAATCTAAAAACCAAGTGAGCCAAGAAGTGATATCAAGTCCTCCTTTTTGAGTGGATTCTAAAATATCATAATATACATTTCGTTCATTTTGTATTTGTGCAGACATCGAATAAAATCGTTGTGTACTTTTATCTGCGCTTGCTAGTTGCATATCTGTTATCGCCCGAGCGATACGTCCATTACCATCATCAAATGGATGAATAGTAACAAACCATAAATGGGCAATTGCAGCTTTTATAACCGGATCAACGTCTTGTTCTTCCAACATCCAATTGAAAAAAACATCCATTTCTTTTGGAACTCTTGGTACATCAGGTGCTTCAAAATGTACGATTTCTTTTCCCATAGGTCCAGAAGTTACTTGCACAATCCCTTCGCGCCAAGCAGCTGTTTTTATTTTATACATTCCACTACGCCCTGTTGGAAACAAAGCAGCATGCCAATCAAACAATCTTTCGTCTGTTAAAGGTATATCATAATTTTGCGTCGCATCAAGCATCATTTCTACAATTCCTTCTACATGACGTTCGGCGGGAATTGCTCCAGCAATTTCAATACCTAATCTTCTTGCGATAGAAGAACGAACTTGTTCCGGATTTAAAAACTCTCCTTCAATTTCGTTAGATTTAAGAACATCCAAGGTTAAAGCGTTAAGCATCGTTTCTTCCTGAATTTGAAATCCAAGCGCTTGCATTTGTCCAACTATTTTTCCTTGTTGATGTCGAACAGCTCCAAGTATCGGACTAATTAGCGCTTCATTCCAAGTGAAGATAGGCCAGTTTTTTTGTTGATGTAGATACATAATCACCGCATTTATGCGGTAAATATAGACATTTATTAATGCATTTTATGTGTATGCGGTGATTTCTTTACTTAATCACCGCATATATGCAGTATTTAAACTACTCAATCACTGCATCATTTGTTAAAAAAAAATGTTACTAGTTTATTTTTAACGATGAATTTAAAAGAAAAAAATAGCAGAAAATTTTAAAGGGAAAGTATTTAATGAAGAGTAAAATATATGTTAGTTAAATCCAACTTTAATGCTTATTTAACTCATTAATGTTAGAATGTACTAACACATAACGAAACCAGTATAGATTTGAAATCCATAGGTTTTTTAACAGATTAAAAGTCTGTTTTATTCGTGAAATGAATAGTTCATAACTCAAGTTTCGCACCTCCAAAGAATTCAAAAACATTGAGATTTAGATTTTTTTTGAGTGCCTATAAATAGGGCTAAACAGTTGATAATCAAAAGGTTCTTTCTTTTGTTCCAAAATGGACTTTTCAAGCTACTTTTCGGTTAGTTTCTAAGTTAGGATCTGGTTCAAAAATTCTTTTGATCCTTTCAAAATAATTAGAATCATTCAGCATCCTAGCCA
>Ga0209390_10000540_pt1 | contig 74888 bp, 70 predicted proteins | sample BON01_FD_187212 | JGI IMG/M metagenome (GOLD analysis project Ga0209390, IMG submission 187212) | Freshwater microbial communities from Lake Bonney liftoff mats and glacier meltwater in Antarctica - BON-01 (SPAdes) (version 2) | ecosystem: Environmental > Aquatic > Freshwater > Ice > Glacier...
TCAAAAATTTTATAAATTTAACCAAAGATATAGTATCTTTGCCTGTTCCACTTGTTAATTTTGAAAACATACTCTTAATTTCGTCATTTGTGATAATAGCAGGTTCAGTCGCAGGTTCAGTCGCAGGTTCAGTCGTAGGTTCAGTCGCAGGTTCAGTCGCAGGTTCACTCGCAGGTTCAGTCGCAGGTTCACTCGCAGGTTCAGTCGCAGGTTCAGTCATAGGTTCAGTCGCAGGTTCAGTCAAAAAATCAGGAAATTGTGTTTGTATTTTTTCAAGATAAATATACAAGGCAGTTTCGATAGAGCTCTGACATTCAGTTCCATTGTTGGTCTGTAGCAAATTTATATATTTTTCCAGTTTTTCTTTGGCCAATTCAAGAGTATCTGGAACATTATTATAATTAATATCACCCACAAATAACCACTCGCATCTAGGGATAATAGTAAATCCAGTTGGTTTCTTTCCGAATTTTGTTTCGAACAGTTCAATATATTTAGCCCATTTATCCAGAATTTCGGTTTTATTATTATCTGGGCAAAATATGATGGAATTATCAAGGTCGTTATATTTTTTTTCTGCTTCATCTATATCATCGGGGACTATTGTATCTAACTTGTTAGAGTCACATACATATTGAGATAATGTATCGACTCCTTTTTTAACCTTGTTTTCTTGATCACTCGTTTCGGAATTTGTATTAGCAGTAATAGTGTTCGTATTAATTGTAGTGACATTATCGTTTAAGCCTCCTAAATACAGTTTAAGTGTCTTTCGTTTAATATGAGTATTACGCTTGTTTCTTTTTTTAGAATTTTCATGTAAACTCTTCTTATGTTTTCTTAAATTGAATTTTTTTCTGGAGGTATTTCGTTTTAACTTTATTTTGTTTAATTTATTTTTAGAAAGTTTCATATATAATACTTTAAGAAAAAGTATTATATCGTATTTATTATATAATCTTATATTAATATGAATAATACAATAAACTGCCCAAACGCTACGTCACCTATAAATATATCGTTGAATAGTGTTATGGGGCCATGTGTTTTAAAATGTGACTATAATTATGACTATGGAACATATTCACCTAATATCACAAATTCGAGTGATTTTTTATCCTTAAACTACACTGGAAAGACAAACCCAGTAAAATACAATGATGAACAATATAATGCTAAAGAGATTAGAATTTATCAACCATCGTTACATAAATACAATAATGTCAATGTGGATGGAGAAATATTAATTATTCATAGTGGACCAGGTAAAAATTTAATTGTTTCTATTCCATTCAGAACAGGTGGCAAAACTGATAAAGGGTCGGTCCAATTAAATACTTTATTGGAAGAGGCATCAGTAAGAACTCCAAATTCATATGAATCTGTGACTCTTTCTATGGGTAATTTCTCTTTAAACAATTTTATACCGGATAAAAAGGGGTATTTTTCATATACTGGTACGTTACCATATACTCCGTGTAATGGGTCATATTCATACGTAGTTTATAATATAGAAGATTCCTTAAATATTGATACAAAAAGTTTAGACAAATTAAAAAAAATCATAAAGAAAACATCCGCGACTATAAAAGATAACAATTTATTTTATAATAAAAATGGTGCTAACTCAAAGGGTAATGATGGTAATATATATATAGATTGTCAGCCTGTAAATGAAGAAGGAGAATTATTAATTCAGGAAGGTCCTGGTGGTGTAAATACAAATACAAGCACAATGGGTCCGAACGTAACTATGGAACAAATACAGCCGTTTTTATACGTATTGATAGGTATAGTAGTCGCATCTGGAATCGTATACGGTGGAAGATATGTGTTTAAAAAACTAAAGTCAGAATAATGTGGAACCAATTGTCACAATAATTATATAAATAATATTCTATATAGAATATTCTATAAATAAACACCTATTATTTATAGAATTTCTCTCTACTACTCTAGTTACGTGAGTGATATGTTCTTCTAAATAACAGACAACGTATCTTGTATGTCCATCGCGTTATGTGTATCATCACTTGCCGGTTTATAATGAAGATTATCTGGTCCAACTGTTTCTACTAAAGGGGCCATTTGTTTTACAACTTCCTCTTCTAAGGTAACTGGAAACTGGTTAAATGCGCTTAAATGACCACTTTTCGTTAATTCAGTAGGTAAATATCTTTGAATAGCAAGTGTTCCATTTGAATGACTTGAACGACGAATTAATTCATAGGCAGCAAACAATCCAACTACACCAACAACAGGGTGTGTATTGGCGAATAAATAAAACGCAACAAAAATGACAACAATGTTGCCATAAATGTTATCTATTAAATTGGCCAACATTATAGGGGTTTGAATATTGAAAACGCTATATAAAAATAAAACAGCGAGTAGAGCGAGATGATGATAATTGCTCTTTTTGAATAGATTTTGGTAAGGTTCCATATATCATATTATTATATTTTTTATTTTTCAATACAGAGTCTAAATGTTTTTATATTAAAATTGAATAAATATATTTTCATTAAATACAATAATATAATTATATTATGGCGTATTTGGGTAAAAAAGGATACTCTATTTTAAAATCGAGTTTATCTACAAAAGAACAATTATATATTCGCGATGAGCTGTCAGTAAAAGCATATATCCCTAAATCACCTGTTCAACCGGAACCATTTACCATTTATAGAGAATCACCTAATAAATTTTATCTACCAAGATATTTTGGACAGGATACTTTTGGAGATTTCAGTGAAAACAAACTCCCACAAGGCGATGACATTGACATTGAGTTTACTGGCGACTTGAGAGAATATCAAATCAATATAGTCAACAAATATATTGATTTTGTCAAGGAAAGTGGAGGTGGATTATTGGATGTTGACCCGGGTAAAGGTAAAACAGTAATGGGATTATATATTATTGCCAAACTAAAAAAAAAAACACTTGTTATTGTTCATAAATCATTTTTATTAAATCAATGGATAGAGCGAATCCAACAATTCTTGCCGTCTGCTAGAGTTGGAAAAATACAAGGTCAAATAGTCGATATTGAAAACAAAGACATTGTGATTGGTATGTTACAGTCACTTTCTCAAAAAGAATACCCAGAGCATTTATTTGACAGTTTTGGACTGTCTATATATGATGAAACACATCATTTGGGAGCAGAAGTATTTAGCAGGTGTATGATGAAAACGATTACAAACTACACACTGGGTCTGTCTGGAACTATGCAGCGAAAAGATGGATTAACCAAAGTATTTAAAATGTTTTTAGGGGATATTATTCACAAGGAAAAGACTGATACATCTGAACATAAAGTAATCGTAAAGGCCATTCATTATAAGGTGGTTGATGACGAGTTTAATGAAATCAAGTATGATTATCGTGGGAATCCATTATACAGTACGATGATTTCAAAATTATGTAATTACAACAACCGGTCTGAATTTATTCTAAAAGTATTACAAACTGAGTTAGAAAACAACCGAGACCAACAAATTATGATTTTAGCACACAACAAGTCATTGATTACCTATTTACATCAAGCAATAGAACATCGTAACATAGCAACAGTTGGTTATTATATTGGTGGTATGAAAGAAGCCGATTTGAAAATAAGCGAAGGCAAAAAAGTAATTATAGCTACTTATGCGATGGCATCAGAGGGTCTCGACATTAAAACATTGACTACGTTGATTATGGCCAGCCCAAAGACCGATGTTTGTCAATCTATTGGTAGAATTTTGAGGACGAAGCACACCTCACCATTAGTAGTTGATATAATTGACAGTCACGATATATTTGAAAAACAATGGTATAAAAGAAGACAATATTATATGAAACAAAAATATAATATCATTTCCACCGACAATACTCGGTATTCTAATAATAAATGGGAAACTATTTACGACCCAAGTAAAAATGATGAAAGTATTAAAAAAATCAAGAAACAGGAAGAACCATTAAAAGGTGTATGCTTGATTAAAATATAATTAAGATATAATTTTATTGTATGGAGGTGTATCACCTAGATGCTTCCACGAATTTAAACATTCATTTTTTGGTGTAAAAGGAGGAGGACTAGCTAATGCGGATTCATTCGCGCTTAATGATGGGGGCGCGCCTGTAGAATAGCTAGGTGTGTTGGCTACATTAGACATATATTGACTGTATCCACCTCGTTGTCTACGACTTGATGTACGCTTTCTTTTGCCTGCTTTTTGTTTTCTGGTAGGATTTCTCTTTTTGCCTGCCTTTTGTTTTCTAGTATGGATTCTTTTTTTGTGAGAGCTCTTTTTGCGATAGCTCCTTTTCGAACTTCTTCTCTTCTTGCCACCACATTGGCTATTTAATCCACGTGAAATGGGAGGATAGCCAGAACCGGCAAACACAGACAAGTTCTCACCTTGAGATGGTTTATACGAGTAATAAGGATAACCACCTGTGCCATAAGAATATCCGGTAGAGTCACCACCACTACCGCCAGATTGATTTGATTGTTTGGAAGCATTCATATTTGTATCTGAATTAATACCATTATTATCTTGTTTTGAGAATTCAGCTAAATGAACTGAACCACCCTCGTTAACGCCAGATGTAGATGCGATTGACTGATTTTGAGAAAATCCATAGCTATTACCACCTTTGAACATTTTACCTTTTCGACTGTGTCTTTTCCTTTTTCCACCTGTCTTTACAACTTGATATAACCCTTTTTGTTGTAACGATAACTCACTACCTGAGCCACCACACCCACTTACCGCGCCAACTTTACTTGAAAACCCAGGGTTTGAAAAATGGGCATTTTGTGAATTAATTAATCCTGCTGATTGAACTAAAGACATGTGTATATATATACTTCTTATAAAAAAGAATAATTTAACATTTTTCATTTAACATTTTTCATTTAACATTTTTCATTTAACATTTTTCATTTAACATTTTTCATTTAACATTTTTCATTTAACATTTTTTATTCGATTTATTGAAATACCTCGGTTGTGACGAATAAGCAGGTCTTGTTGAATTTGGCACTTCTTGCGATTTGTTTAGTTGAATGGATTGCCTAGATATAATGTTTCCTTGTGGAGAAACCTTTAATGGAAGGTATTTGTCAAATTTCTTAGAATAGACGCATTCCATTTTTACGCACTTGTCTAAATATACAAATTTATCTTCATTCATATTTTCAAATTCGTCTTCGTCATCACTTTCCTCTAAAGCGTCTAAATTGTCATTTTCTTTAATTATTCTAAACACGCTGTTCATCATAACACTCGTTTTATAATCTGGTATAGCAGCAATGTCATATAATTCCAAACCATTACTTTTATTTTTTACATATAAATGATAGATGTCATTTTGTATATCAGGTTTCACCGAGAATATAATAGGTTCTGAGTCCAACGTATCATATGATTTATAAAGTGTTGAATTATACAAATTCGATGTACCGCGAAAATCACGGTTCTGTATAGACGAAATTTCATATGGTAATTGTTTAGCACGCGATAAAGCATTATCAAACGATGTTTCAATAATAGGTAGTCCAATCCATACTCCATTATTGGTAACAACCGTTTGCTTTAATTCATTGTTAAAAATATGTTGTAATAAATTTAACTTGAAATTCTCATCATTATGTTCAACTTTTTTTCCTTTATAATAATGAATGTTCTCAACAGAAAAGAACTTATTTCCATTCATAGTAAACAATGTCCCATGTAGTATAGTCCCCAAAGACAACTTTTTTTCAAAAATTTGTGGAACAATGTATATGTTATCAATTGATTTACGTGCTCCGGTAGTAATTTCCATAAAAATACAGACTTTTTTGTCTTCAAAATATGTAAACCACACTAAATGTTTTTTCCCCTTTGGAATTAAATAATACATTTCACTAAAAACTTTCTTATGTATATTTTCATAAGAAAGTTTCAAATCTGGTAGACGTCTTAATAAATCATTTTTCTCGGTAGGTAACAGCCGCATATGGTGTATTTATATTATTACATTTAAATAGTTTTCGATGATATGATATAATTATGCTACTATCGTATACTTGAATAATTAAAACGATGAATAACTATTCGATGAAAAAGAGCCACCCATTATACTGTCATTGGTTAACAACCCACCCATATTATTTACATTAGGTGTAGTTGATATGGCGGTAGGAATTGATGTGGGTACCAATACATTTTTACTCTCGCTTAATTCCTTCAAATAATTTTTTAGTTCATTTTTCATATTAACACTATCATTTTCTATTTTAGACGAGTGAGTTATTGTTTCCTTCATAGTATCAAATAAGGCCTCATACTGTTTTTGAGGTTTGTTTACTAAATCCTTTACTTTTGGAATGGTTAAATTTGTCTTAAAAAAAGTAAATAGGTAGTGAACTAATATAATTAATATTAATGATATAATACTCATTTGAATAATCCACGGAAGCATATTATATACTATTTATAAAGTTTTAATAATGATAAGAACGTAATCAAATCCTCTTTTATCGATTCTGTAATTTCGTTTTCACTCGTTTCAAAATATATCTTTTTATTATTTTCTATTAGTAACGTCAATAAACTGTTGTTTGTGAGTTTATATTTTTTTATTTCCAGTTTATCATAAGTGTAGCCTAGTGGAATGTGAAACATCTCATTCTTATTGTTAACGTCGTTATTTTTTAGATGAAGAGAAATTTCATTGCTAAATTGATAATGTTCAAATTCGACATTTTTCTTCATTTTATATATTTTATTGTTTATAATTTGTAAAATGCCATCGGTTACATCAAAATGTAATATATCATATTTAGTTTGAAAATAATCATTTAATGCCTTGGTATCATTTGGGTCGACATTTACACATACATTATTTTTATAAATTGGATATATCAGCATTATTTATATATTAGCATAAACCATTTAAACCTATTATACAAAAGATTAATAGTTATGGTGAATATCGTATTAGTTGAAAAGACTGGTGAATTAAAACCAAGCAAATATGTAAACGAAAAAGACGAATTATACAAGAAATGTAAGTTCAAGAAGGATGAACATTTTATATTGAGACATTCTTGGACCAATAAGAATGAACAATTTCCTTTTAAAACGGTTTCATTATATGCGCGAGATAGTGGCAAGGCAAATACGGAAAATAAGTATGATTTTCCTCCTCCAGTAGATAATATTTTATATTTTGGATGCTGTGCTCTAGTAGCCCAATCAAGTAATAACGAATATGTAGATTTATCTATTGAATTGTGGAATAAATTCTATGAAAAATTGTTCGGGGGATTTGAAAACCTCGCCGATACAGCACAAGAAGATGAGAACGAAGAAGACGAACTAGAAAACATTCTTGCTGAAATGAAAACAAAATCTGGTTATTTAAAAGATGGGTTTGTCGTAGATGACAATGATAATGAAACCGCTAATAATACGAGTAGTAAAGATAGTAGAGACGAAAATGAATGGGAAGATGATACGTCATCCGAACTGGAATTAGAGTTTGAGGAATATACTTATAGTGATGAAGACTAAATGTGAATAAATAATGTCGCGATAATTACATCTCAAATAATTATTATTGTTTAAAATGTAAAAAAATTGATTAAAGAAATATTACTATAAATATAGTAATAGTATAATATGCGTAAAATAGATAATTCAGAAGAATTCAGACAAAATATAGTTGATAGGTTAAAAACTATATTAGAGGATGAAACCATCTGTTCCAATTTAGAAAAAGGAATATTTAATTATAGTCTGGAACATGCTGCCAAATTAAACGTAGTAAAAAAATGGGATAATAATTATTTTGTGAAAATATATTTGGACCGATTACGAAGTATTTATATTAATTTAAAACATACTGGAATAAAGCAGGCAATGATAGATAAAACGATAAAGGCGCATACGTTGGCATTCATGACTCACCAAGAAATGAGACCAGATAGGTGGGATAATTTAATTCAAGACAAAAAAATTAGAGACGATAATAAATATGAACCGAAATTAGAAGCTTCTACAGACAACTTCAAGTGTTGGAAGTGTAAGTCAAAGAAATGTACTTACTATCAGCTACAAACAAGGTCTGCTGATGAGCCAATGACAACATTTGTAAATTGTCTAGATTGCGGTAATAGATGGAAGTGTTAAACTATATTACTGCGTTCGTATAGAAACCTATCAAAAAATAATATAACATAAGTATATATACATATGAAAATGTTGGAGGAGTACAAATATAATACTTGTAGGTTAATAGTTTTAACTTTTATAGCAACCGCATTATATGATGTTGTACTTAGAGCATTATCACTATATAATCCTATACCAAGTGTAAAAGCTTTTTTTCCATTTATACAGTATTTGGAACCATATTTTATGAAACATACAATGTTGGCTGCCGCATTGATTGCTGGATTTGTTGGCGCCACTACTCAAGCAATTATTTTATATTTTATGAAGTTTCCTACTCGTAGTAGTTCAGCAAAATATATCATTCAATTTCTGGCATGGACATTTATAGCAAGTGCTTTATATGGATTTATAATGAAGGCAAGTAAATTATTTCCCTATTTAGAGGAATATTATTACAAACCATTGGGATTATTCAAAAGTTTATATCACGATGGCACTTCTGGTTTAATCGTTCAAACCACATTATTATTGTTATTATATTATGTATAATAAATGACGGCCACTCTCGATGAAATAAAGGAAATATTACTCCTAATGAATAAAAACATTGAAGCAATTCATGAAAAGGTAACTATTATTTGTAATAAACTGGATGGAGAAATATTCAATGAATGTAAAAAAATGAGTTCGCATATCGATTTTGTTGAAAATGTATATAATAATATGAAACATCCACTCAATTATATTTGCGAGACAATAACAATTATGACAGACAATAAAACAATATGTAATGATGTTCAATAAGTATAAAAATAAAATAGTCTATTTATTTTTATAGTATAATATCATTGTTATAATAGTCGGTCTATACACATTACAAAATTTCCAAATCTCTAAGATGCCAATATTCGGAAACACCGCCGGGTAAGGGTCTTCTGATAATGACAGGAATCTTTTTTTCTTCAAGCTCTTTCAATGCTATTAAATAACCATCTATAATTTGAGTAGTTAACTTTACAAGTGGTTTGGCTCCATTGTTCAGTTGCTTTGCCCTCTGTCCTAATATTCGTGTTTTCTCGTATTTTGTTAATATTGGAATGGTTTTATGTAAACTATCAACGACAATATTATCTTTATTTCGCTGGACCTTTGCTAAATTATAAATTTCATCATAATTGTGATTAATTGATTCAGGATGTTGTTGTATAATATAATCTTGTCTCGTTTCTTTGTCGAATTTCTGTAGATAATCATCCTCATTTTCTTCATCCGTATCTGATTCATAATCAGATTCATTTTTTTCAAATTCAATAGGTATATCTAAAGTAGATGTTGTAGGTAATCCACCAGTCATCTTTGTTTTTTTTACGATAGTAGGTTTATTCTTGTTAGTAATTATTCCAGATTCTTCATCAATACTAATAGCGTCATCATCATCGTCCGAGTTTACCACACTTGTATCATCGTCAGTTTCATTTTCTATGTCATCATTTTCTATGTCATCATCTTCAATATCAATATCATCATCTTCTATATCATTATCATCATCTACTTTTTGTAAAACTTGTTTTAAGTCAGAAACAATATTATCTTCCGTTTTATTTGTAATTGAAAATGTAGGTTTAACTGAATTAGTATATTCAGTTATGGAATCCTCATCATCGATTATATTCTCAATATCAGATTGTTCTAAATCACTCATTCTTATAATAATATATTATTTTTACTTTTAAATTACATCAATTTTTAAATAAAAGGAAACAAATAAAAATAATATTATTCGTTTCGTTTCTGTTTAGTCAGTCAATTATATTATTTATCGAAATGTTCATTTATTACAGTATTACTTATTCTGTTCGGTATTCCATAGAGTATCGCAATTGGCGCATAAATAAATATACAACTTATTCGTATCATCATATCTAATATATACAACTTCTCTAGATTTACCCTCCGTATTGCTAGCACACTCACTATTTGGACACTTGATAGTATTAATTCTAGGTAGTGTTGGGTCAAGTTTGGTATATTCATTCACAATATGATTATATTTCTGTTCACTCCGTTTCAAATGAGTTTTTGAGACACATATGTTATTTTTGGTCAATTGTGTATCTTCGTTTCCACAATTTCTACAATAATATATTAGCGAATTCTCATCTTCCGACGAGATTCTGATATAATACATATTGTCGCATTTATCGCAAAAGTGCATCTTCTTGAATAATATATATATATTATTATTTATTTCGTTTCAATTTTATATTAAATTTTCGTTAAATTTTATGCAGTCATTGTAATTTAATCTGTAAAAAATTATTGTAGGTATTTTCCCAATTTATATGTACGGTCATTGAATAAATACAAGTTTTTATGATATATGGCGTCTCTTTTTTCTTTTCCTCTAAAATGGTTAATATATCTGCCCTATTTTTTGTAAATTGCTCTTCCATTTCTTTTTCAAAAATATCATTAAAAGGAGAAATATGCCAACCGGAATCCTTTGATAAAATACTGTTTATAGAAAAATCAAAATTTTTAAAGTAAATTATTTTATTATATTTTGTAACATCCGGATGTGTTTGTATAAACCCGGGTTCATGTAATAGTGGCATATTGTCCATTATACTTACAATTGTCAATAATATAGTCCTTATACTTTGACAGCCGGTCCACTGGTCACCTTTCCATGTATTTAAAATAGACAAACATAACTTTCCTGACCGATACATATTGGGGTGAAATCTTGTAATACCATCATTTGTTTTAAATTCTACCTTTGGTGGTTTATGGGGATAATCATATGGAAATGTAAATTCAAAAAAGTAATTTCCACCGAAATACACTGTATCCTTTGGACCACAAATATATACATACCCTTTTAATATATTGCTTTCATCATGTTTATAATATATACCATGACTATCTAATGGATGTTTTATCAACTCCTTTACGTCCTTCAAAAGACGCTTGATTGTTTCTTTTGAAATAACGATTATTTCATTGTAATTACTTCTTGTCGCATTTAATAATTCAGACATATATTTTAGTATACTAGATTATATATAGTGATTGGTTTATGTCATTTTACATTAGTATCTACTTTTACAATATAGATTTTTCATTTTTTGAAGATATTTCATAGGTTAGATATTTTAGAAAGAGATTATGTATTAGTATCCCTTATTTTTGTATTATTCATTTACACGCAAGTAATTTTAAAAATTATAAGGATTAATTTATAAAAAATTGACATAAAAATAATATGTCTATATATATCATATTATGTTAAAAGTGAAACAATCATTTGATTCTTATTTAAATTCGTGTTATTCGCAAAAAGGTGAGGGATATACACACACTAGAATCGGTGATAATGCTTTATCTATTAAAGGAGGTTCATATACAATACCAGATTTGAATGAATTTTATACTAAATATATAAAGCACGTGTTTCAAGATGGTAAGTATGAATTTCTTACTGAAAAACAGCACATTGAATGTGGACCGATATTAGTTGATTTTGATTTTCGATACGACACTTCTATCGAAAGAAGACAACACACTGATACGCATATTAATGATATGGTTGATTTATATTTTCAAGAAATTAAAGATATATTAAATATTCCAATAAACAGTAATATTCCCGTATTTATATTTGAAAAGGAAAATGTGAATATATTGGATAAAATTACCAAAGACGGGATTCATATGATTATCGGTATTCATATGGATAGAACTTTACAAATGATTTTAAGATCTCGTATTGTTACAAAAATCAAGGATATATGGTCCGAATTGCCTTTACAAAATACATGGGATGAAGTATTAGATGAGGGTATTACAAAAGGTACCACCAATTGGCAACTATATGGTTCTAGAAAGCCAGGAAATGAAAGTTATATGTTAAAATATCATTATACCCTCGAATTAGACAATAACACTGATTGGTGTTTAAATATAAATGAGATAACCAAATTTGATGTGAAAAGTAATTTTCATCTCCTAACAGCACAATATAAAGGCCATCGCACATTTGATATGCTAGAATGTATTAAAGACGAATATAATACCGTCAAGTATGCTAAACAAAATAAACCTAAGAATCGCCTTAAAATCATTGATAGAAATAAGAAAATCGATATAACGGACGTTACAAGTCGAGATATGTTAGATGACGTTGTTGAAGAACTATTAAGTGATGTAGATTCAAAGGACTATCAAATCAAAGAAACACATCAATATACAATGTGTTTAACTGAAAATTACTATAATCCATATGATAAGTGGATTCGTGTAGGATGGGCGTTGAAAAACACAAGTGACAAACTATTTGTTAGTTGGATTGCGTTCAGTGCCCAATCAGATAAGTTTGAATTTGATAAGATTCCGGAATATTATGAAATGTGGTGTAGGTTTGACAGATGTAATGATGACGGACTAACATTCAGATCTATTATGTATTGGGCTAAGAATGATAATTACACCAAGTATAAGGAAGTAAGAGAAGAAACGATTGGATATTTTGTCGAGAAAACAATTGAGAATCCGACTGACTTTGATTTCGCTATGGTATTGTATCATATGTATAAAGACGATTATACTTGTGTCTCTATAAAGAAAGATATTTGGTACATATTTATTAATCATCGTTGGGAAGAAAATGAAGGTGGAACCAATTTAAGAATGGCTATTTCAAAAGAATTATTCAAGATATATTTCGACAAAATGCAGATATTATACTCTCATATGACATTGGTTGATACTGATAAACGTGAAGCATTAGAAAAACAATGCGGTAAATTAAGCAAAATATCAAATGACCTAAAGCGTCGAGGTGTAAAGGATAATATTATGCGTGAAGCGAAGGAGATATTTTATGATAGCGATTTTATTGATAAAGTTGATGCAAATCCAAAATTATTGTGTTTTAATAATGGTATTATTGACTTTGACCTAAAATCGTTTCGCAAAGGTAAACCAGATGACTATATTTCCAAGTCTACCAAAATTAGTTATGTAAAACTTGATATTAGCAAACACAAGACTATTATCGACGAAATTAATGATTTTATGTGTAAGTTGTTTCCGGAACCAGATTTGCGAGATTATATGTGGCAACATCTGGCATCCGCACTTATTGGAGAAAACAATGACCAGACGTTTAACATTTATAATGGTAATGGTAGTAATGGTAAGTCAAAATTGGTTGAACTTATGTCTACTTGCTTAGGTGATTACAAGGCAACTGTTCCAATTACTCTTATTACTGCAAAGAGAAACTCGATTGGTAGCACATCTTCAGAAGTAGTTCAACTTAAAGGTGTTCGATATGCGGTTATGCAAGAGCCGTCAAAGGGTGACCGTCTTAATGAAGGTATTATGAAAGAAATTACTGGTGGGGACCCATTACAAGGACGTGCTCTATTCAAAGACAGTATTACGTTCATTCCTCAGTTTAAGCTTGTAGTATGTACCAATACATTACTTGATGTCAATAGCAACGACGAGGGTACCTGGCGAAGATTGTGTGTATGTGAGTTTAAATCCAAGTTTTGCGCTAAAGACGATTTTGACGACGAACGTGAATATCAGTTTGAGATTGATAAGAAACTAGGTGAAAAGTATGTTCATTGGTGTCCGATCTTCATATCAATGTTGGTTGAAAAAGTATATATGACAGGAGGATTAGTTAAAATATGCGACGCTGTCAAAGCAAGTAGTTCTAGCTATAGAAACACGCAAGATTACTATAGTGAGTTTGTATCCGATAAGGTGAAGAAAACTGTTGGTGGCAAAATTAAGGAAACCAGTCTTTACGAAGTGTTCAAGATATGGTTTCAATTACATCATGGAAAGAATGTACCCAAGGGGCGTGACCTATTTGAATTTATGAATAAAAAGATTGGTAAAAAACAACGAGGTGTTTGGAACAATGTGTCTATTATTTATGATGATTTTGACCCATCTCTAGATGAATATGAAAACGAATAACAATATTTGTAAATACACATTCGCATAGCTACACGATGTAATATAAAAAATAATTTAATAAACGTAAATTATTTTTTTCAACTTATAAATGTAAATAAACCCATTTGGTCTTGCTCATTATCCAGTCATAGATTCCTATTATAAAATCAATCACGTAATAAGCTAATATTGGATACAATGCGAGAGCTATAATTGTTCCCCATAATTTAGGTTCATTATATCTCTTTTTTAATATTACAAACAATATTAATAACAGTATTAAATACTTGTAATTTTTACTGAAAAGACTTGCCCACCACCCAGCATATCCATTTTGTTCATTTTCATAATACGTTTTTCTATCCGAAATTTCAATAGTATGTATTTCACTTTCTACTATTTTTTTTAATTTGAGGTTTTGAGCATGTAACATTTTGTACAAATCTTCTGTATTTTTTGCGCTCTGTAGTTGTGTTTCATATAATCCAAATATGTTGTTTAATTCGATCATCATTTTTTCATGTTTTTCTATCATTTTTCTTTGTTCATCTAAAGCAGTTTGTCTGTATCTATCCATTTCAACCTGTAGTGTTGGTGTTTGTTCTGTTTGTGATTTAATATAGGAAGTTAAGAAACTATTTACTGTACTGCTTGTGTTAGTTATCATTTGGTTAAATTTATCAATATTTAATACACTAGCTAAACTATCTATAGTCATACAATTACTATCATCTTCTGTCTGGTCTGTTTTATTATTAGAATTAATTTCAGACACATTCGCCATTTACTAATAATATACTAATATACTGAAATATTTAAAACTTGGCATAATTATTATTATTTTCGTCATAACCGTTGATTACATTATTATTCTTAAATATATTTACGTTGAAGTCTGCTTTATCAAAAGAATTTTGTAAACATCTTTCACCGACAAATCCTTCACTTTCACTCTCTTTATAAGAAGGAGTAACACATTGTTTATTTGTAGCATCCCAAACCGTACCGAATACATTCCCAGCTGGACAACATGCTTCACCTGCACACGATAATGATAAATCTATCTTCGTCGGTTGGTCAGCGTCATTGCCTGTATAACTCGAGTTTGCGTTTGTTGGAACAAATGGGAAGTTATATTCAGAGAAATTCATATTATCTCTACTCATTATGTCAATAATTTGTAATACAACTACCACAATGGCTAAACCAATTAATATAGCTATAAGAGTTAATGCTATATTTTGAGGGATTAGTTCTTTTTTCATTAAAATTCCTAAAATTAATAGAGGGATACAGAAATATACAATTGTTTTCATTACCTTTGCCTGTGTGTCATATTTATCACTGTAATAGTTGTTTATTTCAGCCATTCTGAGTTTATTATTTTTGGCATTTTTTACGAGGGATAGATTACGCTGTACATTTGTCAATTCGTGTTCTACTACTCCACCAACAGCCATTTCATTCACTAAACTATTTCTTGAAATGGCTACGTTTGATTGGGCGGTCGCTAAATTATTACTTAATGATGTATATAAACTGGTCTTTAGTTGTTGTAACTCTTGGATTTTTTGTAACATTTGATTTTGTTTATTTACACTCGGGTTTGGTTGAACACTTAATACCTCTAAATCATTATACATTGATTGAATTTGTTCGTCAATTTGTCGAAGTGTTTGTAATGTTTGGTCCGAACTTCCATTTGCTTGTTGAGGCATTAGATTATCCATATTATATATTATCAATAGAGATTTATATAATATTTATTTATTCGTCATTTTCCTATTTTTGTTTATTCCTACTTCATCAGTTTCATTGTTCCTGCTGTAACACCTACGGCAATCATACTCCATAATATATATTTTTGATTATAACTTAACATTTGAAGATTTGAATCTTCTGCCATTGCGTCAGTTTGAAGTATCATATTTTTTCCACTCCGTATCTCTTTATAAGTATCCTCGTATGTATTTAATCGACTTTTAAGCAACTTATATTCACTCAGCAATTTCTCGTTTAAGTTTACATCTTCTGTACTTAACTCTAGTATTTTTTTATGTATCTTATCTAATAGTGCGTTTAATTTATTGTATTGTTCTCTAACAAACTGGGTATCTCTTTCTGAAATAGAACCTAGACCACAAGTTGTACTCATATTCATAAATCCGGCATTAACGTATCCGTCTATTTCACTTTGTTGCGAAAATGTTACTTCTTTACTACAGCTATTATTATTATTTACCTTTGTATTTCTTACATATAAATCACCACCTGTATACTGACGATTTCCATTTGGCCACATATTTGCGTTTTTTATCCAGTAATTATTACCATTCACATAAAAACCAACTGCTCCTGGCGTTTCTATACATTTTTGTTTTATTTGTTTAATAGATAATCCTGAACCAGAAGTTATGTCATTTCCATACGAATTGTATCCGGGTAATAATTGAAAATCGTCTCCGTCTCTAGATACCATAGAACTTGGATATTCTTTCTTATTTAAATCGTCTGTTATATGAAAAGTTTTACCCAAATTGCTATTACCAGCACCAGTTGTTTGATATGTAGCAAACCCATTATATCCAGAAACCCACTTATATTTCCAGCCACCCCACCAGTAACGCCCGTTTCTTTGCCAATAACCTCTAGAAGATACACCCATCTTACCTACTCCAGGAACGTTTGGACATAACTGATTACTAATAGGCGACCCTCCACCATTGATATAACAATTACCTCTACCACCACCATTATTGGGACCCATTTGAAATACATTTAAACCCATATCTTCTGCTCTCTTTGCACATGCTTCTATAGTCGTTGTTCCAATGTCTGATTGATACGAACCCGAACTTTGCGAACATTCGACATATCGTCTATTGGAAGTTTTATTAGGATTAGTGATATATACATTTTGTCCAGCATAACTACACGATTGATTGGCAATTGTAGGTGTACCTTTTACTATCGAAATACCTCCCATTTTTATAATTTCTCCTTCTGAAGCATTAAATATAGAAGATGATTGTTCATCATCAACTGTTATAGATTCAGCACTCGCCCAGTTAGCCGGACAACCATTTTTGCCCTGTATTGAATTACCCATTTGTGGATTCGGTAAATGTTTCCATACACCTCTATCTGTAACATATCCAGTCGCTCCTGATGTATGGTCTTTTAAATATGTATTGGCGAATCTATTATTATTTCTATTACTTGCTGATATATAACCGCGTGAATTTTCTATCAAATCCTTCACTGCTTGATTATATGCTTGTAATTGTCTATTATACGTGGTTTGTAGTTCTTTTAATTCATCAAAATCTGACATATTTCTCGTGGCAACTGGACCACCACATGTTGACGTAGGAATATTAATGTCAATATTTTGTTTAACCGTATTCTGTAGTGATTTCGTAACAAGTGTATTATGATATTTGTCTAATACATATAATTTTATATCGGCTGTTTGTGATCCTAAAATACTTTCAATAGTTTGTATATCAACATAAACTATTATCTTTTTAACATTGACTTCTTTTCCTAAATCTACTTCCCATTCATGTGGCACATCTGTTAACTGACTAACAAAACTATTTGGCCACGGTTGTGACTTACCAGTTAAAGGCTTGTACGCATCTGTAATCTGTTCGGCTAATCCACTAGATGATGCTTTCGATGTTCCTTCCTTTCGTTGTTTAACGCGACATATAAAATTTGTGTTATCATCCCCTATTATATTCGGCTGATTATATGTCCAACATTGATTTAAACCTTCAGAGTTTAATTCATTTTTTATTTCGAATCCGGTACAGTTTGTATCCGCATTACATAATGACTCACAATTATTGCTAGTAATTTGACCACGATAATTTCTACTTAGTTGTTCACGTTCATCTGACATAGGTGCTGAACTCTTACATTGACCATTCGTCAATTCATATTCATTTATATAATTATTATTATTTGTCACGGATACGTTTTGTCCATTTTCGTCATATACATCAATTCGTTGTATTGATAAAGGTGCTAAATTTTTTTTACTATTTTTAGTTAGTTTGATATATCTAGCTTTGTTTTGCTTACACATAACCATTTGACCTGGATCTAAGCCATTTGGTATCGCAAATTTGTTCGGATTTTTTAATTGAAAACTTCTTGAAACGACTTCAAATCCCTCTATTTCCTCTAAATCTTTTTTCAGACGTTTCTCCATACCTTTTCTATTTTTTACATATAAATCTCCATCATCTAATACATTTAACATTATTAATATATTATTATAATAAAAAATTACAGTAATATATCTTACATATTCTACAATATTATGTGTGGTTGTCTCAATAAATTATCAGATATGTATATTTGGTATGAACGATGATACATAATTCCAGGTGTTTTTACCATATTCTTTAGTTTCAGTATAGTATTGTTTTACTATTATTACAATCCAAATAACTATAAATACATAAGCCCATATAGATATATCATAAATTTCTCTCGAATAGATGTGGTAAGCAACAAATATTGAGACCATTACTAATAGCATCCATAGCGCATATGTAGTATAACTAGATGACTGTCTTATACTACTATCCTCTTCTCCGGACGTATCATCCGGTTCACTCAGCATTATATTTATTTCATTTCTATCCTTTTGTAATTTATCTAATAATAGATCCAATACGTCATTCTGTGTTGATAGTTCATCTGACAATAAATTCCGTGTTTTATATAATCCACCACCATTCTTCTTTGCCTTTTTTGTTAATGCTGTTATCTCGTTTTTAAGTGTTTTCAACTCTTTCAATAATCTTCCACCTTCATCCCCACCTAATATTGTTGTCCCATTGGGAGCCAATGATGTTATTGTTTTAGGCTGCGGTTGTGGATTAACATTTTTCCCCTTTACACCACCAAAACATGACTTATTCCAACTATTACCAAAATCAGATGGATAATATACTACACTCGAGAAAGCTGTATTTTTATCCTCTACAGCCTTTAACTTACAATCAGTCAAATTATCTGTTTTTCCAAGGAATTTCCAACTATCGGTGCTTCCTGTAGGACTAGCAACCATACCCATTTGATAATTTTTATCTGGTATATCTCTCCAGTATCCAATTGGCTGTATTGGTTTATCTTCAACTTCAACGCTAGCTCGTCTGCGATTATTATTTTCATATTGTAACAAGGTATCATATTGATTTTGAATAGCCTTGTATTGGTTTAATTTCATTTGTAATTGTTTACCTAAAATTCTTGATTCCAATAATGTCTCATATTTATCTGGATTATCTTGGATTATTTCATCGGTTACTGACATGTATATATATATAATTTGTTAGAAATTAAATATATTGTTTATTGAGAATCGTTCACATTTTTATTTTACTTACCGTTCAATAGTTTATCATATTACTTAATCAACTTTTTGTACAAGTATACAATAAATATTAATACAAATATAGATATTATCACGTAAGATATACCCATTACTTTATCGTTGTCATTCGTCGATATTGCTACAGTTAAACTTATTATAAAAATCATTATAAAAATCCATATGATGTAGCTATAGTAATTTGAGGTCATTCTTAAACTGGAATCTGTTTCTTCACCACCTACTTGCATTAACATTCGGTTATTAGATGTTATATCGTTTCTATCATTGTCAATGGTATCAATATAACTTAATAATTGCTGTCTTTTATTCATTAGTTGTCGTTTGGATTCGTCGTCTTCTAAAGATAATTTGTTAATTTCGTCGGTAAGTTTAATTGCTTGATTTTTTAACTGTGTATTTAACTGCTGTAATTGAGCCCATACTTGAGGATTTACATCTAGCGATAAACATGAGTCTGTTCTAGACATAGCACTCCCAGATGGAATCAAATTATAATCGCGACTACTCAATTCGATTGACTGGGAAGAACAACTTTCGTTTTTTTCCAAATTACTATATGGATGTTTAACTCCTTTGATGTCCACCCATGCCTCTTCGTTTGTATCTTTGTTTTTTATATTTTGACCGGCTATTTTACATGGTTGTCCTTGAACCATAGGTAATGTTGTTTGAAAATCATTCATTGAATCGCCATATGATACTGTTGTAGATGGGCAAGAACTATTATTATTTTCCCAGGCAGTTGGACTATATTTATGTGTGAAACCAAAATTGTTTACATAGTAGTTATTTCCGTCTGTATCAGTGACCACTTTACCTAAATAATCTACTATCTTTTGATTAGAATGTCTTTTTGTTAATATATCTTCATTTAATTGTTTATACGTTTGTGCGTATAATGCAAGCGTTTGATTAAATTGATTTTCAACATTTTGTACTCCTTTCAGTGATTTTTTATCATTGTAAGAAACATTTGTTCCATCTAATCCCTCAATCAATGTACTACTTTGAATTAATTTTAAATGCGGACTAACAAATTTATCGATGTCATCATTATAATTTAAAATCTCTTTTCCTTGGTCTAAATTAAATTTTAATATACTATTTTCCCGAGTATGAAACATTTTACTATAAATTAGTCATAGAAAAATGTTTTATCCTGATCATAGTTATTTTTATTGCTATTTTATTGCTATTTTATTCTAAAATATAGTAGTATTATCTCGTAGTTGTTGTTTGTATATTGTAAAATATCTTTCCACATGCTATAACTCCAATCAACATAACAATTATTGTCTGTATTTGTAGTCTATACCATTCGATTTCTTCATAATATAATCCTTCTGACGTTAGGGCTTTATTTTCTAATCGTTTTGCTTGCCTATTTAACTTGTCATTTTCTACTTTTAATTTTTCAATTTCAATATTCTGTTGTCTCGAACGTTCTTGAGACGTTTGTATTGCGGAATCCATACTATTTTTTAATATGAAACCATCTGAATCTATTTTATTCACTACAGATTTCACATGTTGTATTTCATTCGCTACGATTGTATTCGACGGTTCTTTCAAATAACGAATATAGTTTGGAACAAAATTTTCTAAAATTAAAAAAAAACGTTGATTCAATTCTTCAATATTTGTTTTTGTTTTTGTTAATATATCCATTATATTTATTACTGAGAACATATTCTGTAGTAATCGGTTGCAATTGCGGTTTTACTTGGCCTAATTATTTTACATATTTGACCAGGTCGCATTCCAATAGCCTGTGCTACAGGGTCATATCTTGATATTTCCGGCAATTCGGAAGTATTCGTTATATTGTATCTTTTTTTCATTTCATCAATCTCAACTTCGTTTAATATTATATGTTTTGGAACATATTCGTGTTCTAATATATTAAATTGTAGTCTATCTAAATTATAGATAATGATAAATATTCCGTCTTGCTCCAATATTTGATTTAATATATTTAACAACGGGTCACGTGGTTCTTGTTTGATTACAATTACCAGTGTATCGTTTTTTGTCATTACTTGCTCTAAATTATATAAATCGTCAATGTAATCATTAATATTTTCTCTTCTTAGAATTTTTGCTAAATGGTATTTTACATATACCTTCTTAGTTTCTCCTTCTTTTTTTGTTGTTAGCATCATATCTAGTTGATTATTGTTATACATAATATGTGTTTCGTTTACACTAAATTCTTCGTAATCTTTTATATCATATCCTTGTTGAGATAATAATTTTAACAAATTTTGTCTTGATTTAAATACGGTTGAGATAGTTCCACTTGACTGCGTCATTATTACTTATAATACAAAATTATATTTTATTTTTCATTTCAATTTTATATTATAAATACCCTAATTTAACTTAATTGTTTTCTTTTCTCCTGTTTCTTTATTTTCTTCGTCTGATTTGTCTAGGTTATTTTCTTTTTCAGGTTCAGAGTTTATAATCATTTCTATGCCGTCGTCACGAATTGGTTTGGTTTTTTCTATCATTTTTCCTATATTTTCTAGTTCGCTTATATCATTTGTTTCTATCTCAATTTCACTACCTATAGGTGATTGAACTTGAGGATGTCTACTACTTGTTTCAATATATGTCTCTTGTCTTGGCATAATAACAACTGGATTTTGAGAATCTAATACGAACAATCTACTACCCCCCGCCATTGGTGGTGGTGTATCTGGACTACGTGGCCAATATTCTGGAGTATTTCCGGTTGGAGCATAAGGCGGGGAACCAGGACTATTAGGATTGTATACTGGAGAACCAGGCGCATATGGTGGAGAACCAGGACTATTAGGATTGTATACTGGGGAACCAGGACTATTAGGATTGTATACTGGGGAACCAATACTATTAGGATTGTATACTGGGGAACCAGGACTATTAGGATTGTATACTGGGGAACCAGGAGGAGGATCTGGTGATATCGGAGGAGGATAATCTGGTGATATCGGAGGAGGATAATCTGGTGAATAAGGTGATACTACGGGTGAACCCAGTACGAAGAATTTTCCTTTATCTTCACGCCGTATAGCGTCTAAACTAATATTCCAATTATTTGGTTCTGGAGTATTATTCAACTCTTCTATCATTACATTTGGCATAATCGGCGTTTTATCATTGTATATCAATGATTTTACGTTCCAACCAGATGGATATCTATTTGGTAATTGTCCGTCATTTTCACCTACAAACCATATTTCTGTAGCCTCTCCTTTACTATTCAAAATAGTTGATTTGTAAGCCTCACCTCTGTCTTCGTCATAACTATAATATGACCATCCGTATGATTCGGGTTCTACAGGCATTGTTTTTGTTGGCAGTTCGAACGGTTCATTCAGTTTTGTAGGCTCTTTTATATCATATATTGAACCTTCGCGCAACACATTCTTTCTATTCTGGACTTCGTTTAATATATTTAATTTTAAAACTTCCTCCGTACCTGTTATGTCTTTATCATGTCGTAGTTTTAATATATTATTTGAATATGACATACTTGTTAATTGGTCTATATTATCCTCTGTAATTAATCTCATCTGAATATTCATAGTTTGAAGTTCCTGTATCAATAATTTAAACGCATATGGTATTTTCAATATGCTGAATTGTCTTCCATATTTTGATACATTTTCTATATTTAAATTTTTATCAATAGTTGTGTTAAATTTAATAGGACCATCCGCCATCGGACTTAAGAACAAATTTTGACTACTATTATAAATAGCTACTGCTCCAGTATTATTACAAACGGCCATATAGTATTCATCTCCTCGAGTAAGCATTGATTCTTGTAAAAATCTAGCCGCACCGTGAGCAATGACACCATCACGTTCCATCTCTCCTATTCTCAAACCACCGTCATTCGCTCTTCCACCTACTGTTTGACGTGTTAGTTGTTCCATTTTACCTTTTGCACGATAATTAATCTTGTCCTTCACCATATGTTTCAATCTCATATAGTAAGTAGGGCCTATAAATATATCTGCTTGAAGTTGCTCTCCAGTCATTCCATTATATAACGTTTGATTGCCACTTGAATTATATCCATTTTGTGTGAGGATTTTTCCAAATTCTTCGTGTTTTGAACCCTTGTTAATAAATGCTGTACAATCTCCATACCCACCAGTAGTAACACATGCTTTTCCCATTAATGTTTCTACAAGTTGACCAATTGTCATTCTTGACGGTAAAGCGTGTGGATTCACGATAATATCTGGTCTTATACCATCTTCTGTAAAAGGCATATTTTCCTCAGGTATAACCAGTCCAACCGTTCCTTTTTGACCACATCGACTACAGAATTTATCACCAATTGCCGGAATTCTTTCTTCACGAATTCTTACCTTGGCTAGTCTGAACCCTGCCTCATCTTCCGTCATAAATGTCTTATCTACAAATCCAAGTTGTCCTTTCTTTGGATAAACGGAAGCATCAATACTAATATTTGGATTTGCCAGGTTCGTTTTAACTTTTCCGATGACGACCTTTTTATCATCCATCTCTGTATTTTCTTTGACTAATCCATATTTATCTAACACACTATAATCATATCCATATTTTTTACCATCTACATTTGCGTCTTCTATATTTTGAAAGTGCGAGTCCACCGTACTATCTCCTACTTTTGAACTTTCCTCACGCGTTTCATACATGTTATAATATGTTGTTCTGAACATTCCACGTTTTAAAGAACCTTCATTGAATAATATCGAATCCTCCACATTGTAACCACCATATACCATAATGGCAACGATAACGTTTTCACCATATGGATGTTCCTCATTATTAATATATTGTAAGTATCTACTTTTAATCAATGGCAACTGCCCATAATTTAATACAACGCCCATTTTATCTAATCTTGAAAAGAAATTAGAATGGTATAAAGATACAGCTTGTTTAGCTTGACCACAAAAAAACAAATCTCTGGGAAGTTGATTGTTTTCTGGAAATACGATTTGATTACCCATTACACCCAACATCAATGATGGATGGATTTCAACATGCGTGTATGGTTTATTTTCGTCTAGTTCGTAGTCCATTGATATTAGCGATGTTTCCTCCTCTGATGTATCCAAATAATCTATAATTCCTTCGGTATTGTCTAATTTACTAAAATCATCCGTATCGTACAAGTCTTCTATTTTATAAATCTTACAATTATTCACATTATAATTGTCATCCTTCTTTTTGGCAAATCCACTGATTAAATTAGACCATGAAAATGTATTATTGTTGATTTTTTCTAATATTTCCTTCTTCTTGAAACTCACCTTATTCTTTTCATCAACATAAAATACTGGCCTACATAATCTTCCCGAATCTGTGAAAATAATTAATTCGTTCTTTTTAATATTCCAACTGACACTTGTATAAAGTGGTAATAGACCGTTTCTTTTATATTTTTTTACTAATCTGATTGTTTCTTGAGGTGTGGTAATTACACCGATCCAACTACCATTTACAATGACTTTTGTACAACTAAACAAATATTGTTTACTAGACTCTTCTAGCAATTTCATATTACAAATACTTCGCATAAACTTCATAATAGGATAACTTGAACACCCGCTTGTAATATGAGTTGAAATGGCCATATGTTTGTGAAACCCTACATTGCCACCATCGGGCGTATCTACCGGATCAATTATACCCCACTGTGACCCATGTAATAAGCGTGGCTTTACCACTTTCGCACTTGAATCCATCGGTAAATTGATTTTTCTTAAGTGAGAAATAAAACTATTATAAGACAATCTGTTTAAATCTTGAACCGCGCCTATTTTTTTGGTATGCTCTTCCGAACCCCAATCTCCTTTAAATGCCCGTTTAAACCCGGTTTCTACGACCCTTTCATTAAAGATTCGATCATAATTATTCGTGATTAAATCCTTGAATGATTCGTTTTGATAAATCGTTTTCGACTTTTTCATATTATATTCACTATCTAGTCTCAATTTAATATTGTCTTGTTGAAGTTTAAAATATTCCTTAAATAAATCATACATCAACATACCAGGCACTTCTACGCGTTTGAATTTGAAACTGTCTCTATCCGTTGGCGATTCTAGTTTGGTAAACACCAATAATAAATTATTCACAATATATCCCAAAAAAAACGCCTTTTGTTGAAAATTCAATTCACCTATATTTGGTAAAAAATAGTTCATTAAAATATCTAATACATAACTAGTCGTATGACCTTTTGTAAATGTTTTAATATATTCTAATGCGGTTTCTTGTGTAAATATTTTCCCGGCATCATGAATAGACGGAATGAATAAATCTATCATTGAACTATTTGCCTCCAAATCTAACAAACAATATTCAATAATTTCCTTGTCAGATATAACACCTAATGCTCTAAATACAATAAATAATGGGATCGGCTTTCGCACGTTAGGTATATTTACAACAATTTGATTGTTTGAGTATTGTGTTGTAGGTGCTACAATTCTTATAGACAATGTTCTTTCTGGTTTGGATGCGTCTTCGGATACAGTTCTTATATCTGCTCCATGACTATATATTTCATTGTAATTATCCCTAATATAAAGCATATTGTCCGCAAATTTCTCTTGACTGATTATTACCTTCTCTTTACCATCAATTATAAAATATCCGCCATAGTCGTTACGACACTCTCCCATATTGTAACGAACTTCACGGTTTAATCCATTTAATACACATAAATCGGATTGGATCATAATCGGAAATCTACCTAAAAATAATTTTTCATATGTTATACTTGATTCTTGGATTTTACCAGACTCGTCCATAATTTTAAATTCCACTTCTAAATCATAATGAACCGTAATACCATATGTCATATTTCGGAGTCTTGCCTCGTTTGGATACATAAAATGTTCACGATTATCATCATATATTACTGGCTTACCATAGTAAATATTCGACCCATCCTTACCCCCTAAATATAATTCACATCTATATTTGAACTCGTTTGTATCTGGATTTTGTTCTTTTTGAAGAACAATTGGGTTTTTCTCTTTAAAAACACTTTTCATACCAGTTCTAAAAAAGTCGTTATACGAGTCTATATGATGTTTCACTAATACTTGTGGGTTGTCATTGAAAAACTTATCGATTATGTTCCATGTAGCAGCACTATATTTAAGGCTCATATATATTATATCATAAGTATATTTTTTTATAATCTAATCGTTAACATATATATTTTATTTTAGATTTCATAAAATATGAAATATAAAATACAGTAGAGTGTAAATCTGGTGTAATATATTTTCTCATTCAAACATGTGAATCAATAATATAAAGCGATTTTACACCCTTGAACATTTCAAATGGCACAAAACCATCAAACATAAAAGGTTGGACACAATCAATTCCGCGTAAAGTTAGGGTGGGTTACGGATTGCTCCGCAAGGTTGATTAGACCAGCATCGTTACCCATTTATTATAATGGTATGCTCCTGAATGTCACGCAAGAATACACCTGGGACATATTATATTATGTATTATTCTTTAAGTTATTTTTTAATAAATTGTGCGAACTTAAATGTTCGTCGGTGTATATTACTAATATGATGAATAAGATAGATAATTTGTTTGAAAAGATTCCATATGAATTAGTAAATCTCATATGTGAATATGATGGGCGTATCAAGTATAAGTATAAACAAAAAAATCAGATAGATTATCATAAATTTGTAAATGTAATTCATAAATACGACGAACGATACAATATAATCACACCAATTATCGATAAAAAAAAAGATATTATAATGAATACATATGTATCACCAGTTGACACCGGGTTTTTTTTTGAGGTCATATTTGATAATAAACCAAATGTAATGTTATGCTATGATTATAATTGGTCTTACACTAATCAATTTGAAATATGTTATGCTGATATGGGAGATACTGATAGATGTTTCGGACACGTTTTGGGATGCGACCAAATTAGAACTGTATACAAATGAGGGGTTTGAATGAGAAACTGGGTAATATATTTACATTTATTCTTACTGAATTACTATAACAGTAGAATTTTGCTTAATCATAAACATACCTAATGCTAAAAAATAGAATAAAATTGGAAAAAACACCAAAAACCACGAGATGCTAGCGTATCCATTTTTACACAATGAATCTAATATAATAGTTATAAATAACAAGTATGCCAGTTTAACGACGTAAATTACATATATATTATCCACGGGGCATTCAAACTCTCCCATACACAATTTGTTACGATTTCCCCAGTTTAGAAGTATCATCGCTAAAAGAGTTGTTATGCTTACAAGAAAATATACCATTGCCGGAGTACACATTTTTTTAAGATTAACCAACATTATGTTATAATTGGAGAAAAAAATATTGATTTCGTAAATGAACCAGAATTTGTATAATGTGATAATTATGCTTTCGCTACGCTGTTATTAGCATCTATGTATATTTGCCTTACATCGGAGGGTAATGTTAAATTTTGGGTAGCACCAGAACTATTATTTATCGGTTGTTCTGTAGAATATGGATTTTGACTTAGTGGTTGTTGCTTCCCAATTAAATCAAAATACCCACCGTTTATTCCGTATTGGGCACCTCTTCCTAAATTTACTATTTCTTGAAAAAATCCACCGGCTTGTCTATTACCATTTCCTTTTCTACTTTCTTTTCTACTTCCTCCACCCATCGGAGGAGTTATGTTAAAGTCGTCTGTGGTTGAACGCGCTAATTCAATTCCACCAACAGCAATGCCATTTGGACTTACGGCAAAATGATTTGACATTGTTGCCCCACTTGTATTTATACCATGACTTGCTGCTACACCTGGCCAGGTAGCTTCATTTCCTCCTTGCCAAGAATATCCGACAGGTCCCGATGCTGGACTGGAAACCATACCGCCTGTCATTTTTTTCCCTCCATATCTGACTCTGCCTCGATTTTGTAGTCCTCTGCTATGATGATAATCAACATATTTTTTATGTGCTCTATGCTTTTTTTTCAATGAAAAAATCTTGTTACTTTTACTTGAGTTTTGATTTCTACGATTCATAGATTTCTTCCCACTTCCACCATATTTTTTATGTGCTCTGTGCTTTTTTTTTAACGATACTCTTTTAATATTTTTACGCGATTTATTTTGTGCTCGTTTCATTGTTTTTACCATAATATATATTATGTATAGAAATTATTCTATATCCACATGTGTTAATAAATGTCTCCTACAACACATTTTGTTCAATCCTAATTTGTCTAAAACTTCTCCTTCTGGTGTTTTATCAACAAATTCTTCTGTTAAATAAACTACCTTGTCTACTTCCATACCACGTGCCATCTTCAACATTCTTACCTCTTTTTGATAATATTCATATTTATTACCAACCACTTTTCCGCACGTAAAACACTTTACTGGTATAATCATCTTGAATTATATATATATTATTACTTTATATATAAATCAATTTTTTATTAAATATTTTATCTTCTGTTTACTTTACGATTATGTTATTATATCGTGTATTATGTTATCATTCTCATACTTTACATCCGTTGCCAATACATTTATTTCTAAAATAGTAATAATCTATATTCTTTGTCTTTCCGTCTTTATCGCGTTTAAATGTCGGCCCGTTTATATCACCTGAATGACATTGTTCGACACCTTCCATTTTCGCATATACACAGCATGACGTTGCTAAACAATTGTCTTTGGTTAGTTCACTACAACTCTTTTGTAGTTTGTTTCTATCTCCTTCATGTGTTTTACAAAACCCATCGTTGTTATCGAACGCTTCTATCTGGACCTCTTTTTGTATATGTATATCTCGCACTGGTGTCAAATTGAATTCCATAATAGCAAAAAATACCATTAGACCTATCATTACAATTGCTACTGATAACATTTGAGGTCCAAGTATATTAAAATTATATTCCATTATATATAATTTCTTAATATTTTATTTCTTATGTTTCATTTTCCAATTCCACAATTTTTATACCATTACTCGTTTTTACTTTCCTATGTTGTTTTCCAGTTTTATGTATATTTTGATGACAATCTTCACATAATGTTAATAAATTCGCAGGATGATTCTTATGAAAATTTTTTATCATATTGTTTTTATCTGCCTTTTCCTGGTGTTGTAAATGATGTACTTCTTGTCCCATTTTTTTCTTACATAATTCACAAGTGCCCATAATTTTTTTACTATTAAAATGTGACGTTTTTTTTGACAATATTCCTTCTTCCTCTTTCTTATATTTTCTTCGTATAGCATACGCATTCTCTAAAAACTCGTCCGGCAAATGTAACGATTTACACACTTCTAGCCCATACATACTCTCGCCAGGACCATCCCTTAATTTTCTATCATAAATCAACAAATCCGTTTCCTTATTATATGAAACGGTCATATGCTTAATATCTATTCTTTTCATATTTTCTATTTCTTCGAAATGAACTATTTCATGTAAGTGAGTTGCGAAAACAGCACATGTATTTTTCTCGTGTAACATTTCTAGTCCAGATACAAATATGCTCACGGCTGAGTCGTGTTCTGTTCCCGAGCATAATTCGTCTCCCAATATAAGGCTATTTTTGTCTGCCATTTTTAATATCACACGTAGTTCCGACATTTCAACCGCAAACGTTGACAAGCCTTTGAACAAATTGTCGTTTCCTAAGATTCTTGTAAATATTCCGGTATATGGAACAAATTCAAACTCGCTACTTGCTACGTATAGACCCGCTTGCGCCATTATCAAATTAATACCCAATGCTCTTATAATACTTGTCTTTCCTACTGCGTTTGTTCCATACAATAACATTAAATCCTTTTCTAGGCCTATACTTACATCATTTGCGACATATAGTTCTTCACTGTTTAATTGTTCTATCAATGGGTGGCGCAATTCACTCGCCATAATATATGATTTATCACCACTTTTTACACATGGCTTATGATAGTTATACTTGTTCGCAATGTAACACATATTTTGTAGAATGTCTAGTGATGAGCAAAACTGAACCAAATTTAAAAATTCCTTTTCATAATTTTGTAACTTATGAACAAACTTGTTGTAAATAATGGTGATTAAATCCTTCATTTTCTGTTTTGATTCAATAATATCATTACATGTTTTTGTAATTGTATCGTTTGTAATATTTACATTCGAACCGGTAGCAACACTAGTGTGGACATCTGGAATAAAATCGAAATTTTCACTGTTTCCACTATTGTTTATAAATTGTAACTGAACTATATATTTCCCACCCTGAATTTGCTGTTTCAATATATTACTTCGTCTGCTTGTACATTGAAGCATAATTCCGGATTTATCTGTTTCATGAAGTTTAACAAAATCATTTTTACTCGTTTTCTCTCCTTTTGCTATAACAGAATCCAAATAGGCACGTATTGATTCTAATTTACTTATACTATCTACGCGTAAATCAATATATTTATCCAAATCTTTGTCTATACCTCGATTTATAAAATTTATGTCAAAATCCATTGAAGTTATTTCCTTACACATATCCATCATAAATGTCTGGTTAAATACTTTTTGGAATTCATTACATATAGTTATAATATCCAATGTAATATCTTCTCTTAAATAATTGGTAATGTGTTTATCCGTCTCTATAAAAGAGAATAAATTATGAATAGTAGAGAGATTTTCATAAAAACAAAATAAATTATGAGGTGTGATTTTTTTCAAATATATCTGTCTATTTAATTTCTCAATGTCCTTTATATTCTTTAGTTCCTTCCTCCAATTCATCCAATATTCCGTTGGTAATAAATATTCTGTGATATTGTATTTTCTCTCCATTTTCTCTCGACTGGTCGTTGGATTTAATATATTATGTTTGAATGTTCTAGTACCCATTGATGTAATACAGTTGTTCAATAACCTACTCACTGAAGACAACTTTCCTTTGTAATTATTGTCGTCGATGATATTTAATTGTTGTAAACTATGATTTGCTAATAGCATTCGTTCCGTCTTGTTTTCAACAATTGGTTCTTGAATTTTATTTACAAGATTTGGATTATGTTCAAATACAAAGTTCAGTAAATATACATAACTCTGAATTGCGCACACAAATTCTAGACCACTATGTAAGATTGAATTTGATACTACTGGAGAGAAAAAACGATTTATTATTTCTTGTTGGTAGGTTTGTTTTTCCGCATTTTTTATTTTATTATCTGTGCTATATAATTTATGAATCTTCTTGCTTTCTATTTTTACGTAATTAATCACATCATTTACTTTGGTTTCTTCCATATTTGATATGATGATTGTTTCACTTGGATTATATGTGCTTATAAATCTCTCTAATTCGTCGTATGTAGTTGGATTATGAATATTTTCGGTCACTACTTCATACAAGTTACTTTTTCCTGTGAAAATATCAATGGATGACATACCCATAATTATATGCCCATCCTTATTTAATTTATTTTTTTCACTTCTATGAAGCCAAATACATGATATATTGTTTGATATTTGGTCATTGTTAACTGAAAAAAAGGTTCCAGGAGAGAAAATACCAGTTAAACTTCTCGTTGGATTAGGGGTTGGACTGTCTTGGCTATATACCACTGCGGTATAACCGGCGTTTTGAATTTTCTCAACGTATTTTTCAATAATATAATCTCGAAATCCCAACATGAGAGTCGTTTCATTCTTATTGGCAGACGCTAATTCTGTAAAACGTTTAAAGTCAATGACTTGCTCTTCTACAATATCCTTGGTATTTGAATCAACTATTGTATATACCTCGTAAAAAGCCCCTACTTGAAAAAGAAGAATTGTTTTTTTTCCATATTTCTCCCGGTATTCATCCCTTAGTTTAAAATATTGTTTTAGCATAGCCATTATCCTACTAAATATAAATAAATTGTATTTATATTTATTACTAAAAATATGTAACTACAATCATATTATATTACCGCCCTTTCTCTAAATAATTCGGTTAAAGTTGCCATCTTTGTCGGTATTAAATTTAATTGTCCGCCACCAAATAAAAATACGAAATACATTATATGATATACCAATAAAGATGCGACAAACGTGCTTATTATTGTTAATATTAACTTGTCAAGTATTGTAATTTTCTTTTTATCATAAATATTTGACCAAAACCCATAATATGAATTTTTTTCGTCTTCTAGTGCTAGCCTAAATTCAATGGCTACAACGGATATAATGGTAGCCGCCAGTGCATTCAGAATAAACGCTTTGAAATAGGAGGTAGCCTTGAATCTTGTAAAAATGGGAAGTGTCATACTTTGTGTTATATAGTATGAAGATTGTAAATATGAATTCAGTAGATTAGGAGGATAAATAATTTGGTCGTTTTTGAGCATATTTTATCCTCCAAAAACCGGTCAATGTAAAGTAACCTTTTGGATTTCGTTTTTTTCGGACATGATTTTTATGTAGGTAAATTGCTCTTGACGAATTCCATTTTTAAAAATCCAAAAAAGGCTATGTAGGTTATGTAGACGACTGCCTACATATGAAGGGAGTCTTTTGAAGAGGAAAAAAAGGGTTTGTTTTTGATAATAGTAGGTAATTCACTTTTTACCTATTTTTCAATTTGATTTTCGATTTTAAAAAATTACACAAGGTTTTTATGTGTGTTTTTTTATTTTCAGGAAAATGAATTGAAAAAAACGTGAAAAAGTGATTTAGAGCATAATGCTCTGATTTTATTTTTGATGTTTTCAAATTTGTTATTGTAAAATTTTATACATTTATGTGAAATGATTTAGGGATTTTTATGTAAGTATATATTATACTTCAAATGACTGACATTTTTATCCATAAAATCCCTAAAAAATATGGGTGTAAAATATGTGACTATGCTACAGGTAGTAAAAAAGACTATGGAAAACATATACTTACATTGAAACATCAAAATGCTTCTATAATACTTACAAAAAATCCCAAAAATCCCAAAAATCCCAAAAAAACCCAAAACATTGAACAAATATCTAATCAGTTTGAATGTAAATGTGGAAATATATATAAGCATAGACAAAGCTTACATAAACATCGAATTATATGTGGGTCATTTTCGGGACCAAATTCTATTATAGATAAAAATGATATGACACAGAAGATGATTGAGTTAATTATGTCAAAAAATCAAGACTTCATTAGTGAATTGGTGTCTAATATGACACAATCAAACAAAGATGTCATAGGAAAGATGATGGAACTAATGCCTCAAATCGGAAATTATTCACATAATACAAATAGCAACAATACTACTAATAACCAGTTCAATATTCAGATGTTTTTGAATGAGCATTGTAAAAATGCGATGAACCTAACTGATTTTATTGATTCATTACCTATAACCGCAGCAACATATGATAGCACCATAGAAAATGGTTTGACAAAGACACTGACAAATATGATAACTAATGGCCTAAGCAAATTGGATATATTGGAACGTCCAATACATTGTACAGATGCCGCAAGAAAAACCCTATACGTGAAAGAAGCAAATACTTGGGAAAAGGATATAGAGTTGATACGAATGCTTTTAGGTATAAAGACTCTCGCTAGGAAACAGCGGATGATGATAAATAAATGGCAAGACGCAAATGACGGATGGGAAAAAGAGGATTATATTCAAACGAAACTGACTACATTAATCAGTCACTCAATGACAAATATAGAATCTGATGAAAAAGAAACAAATAAAATCATACGTGCTGTAAGTAAAAATGTATACTTGGACAATGAAGAGAAGAATAAATACTTGTGCTGAATAAATATATTTACATAACTATGGGAATATATGTATTGAAATAGCTTATTGCCAATAATTCATCCTTTACACATTTTAAGATTTATTCATAAAATTATGAAGTTGAATGTCGTTAGCCACATTGTTAATATCACCCGCTAATACAGATTGTTCGTATAATGTTCGCAGTACATCATTTGGAGCAGTAGAACCAATTTTTATCAAATTTTTATCATATAAATATTTTTTAATTTCACTAATCGGTTTTTGTTTCAACAATCCATATTCTCTTTTTATTATTCTTCTAGTAGCATTATTTTTTATTAGAACAGAGACTTTTCCTCCAATTTTTCCTAATTTATACGTGCTTTTTCGAATGGTTCTTTTTTTCTGACGAATCTTTTTATATGATTTTTTTAAGTCTGCTAATTTGTTCTTTCTAATATTTATGTTTGGGTCTTGGTTTTGATTAGATTGGATAATAATTGGTTTTTTTTTCAAGGTTTTGTTGTGATATTCACGATATGTCGGTTTGTTACCACCTTTTAAACACCCATATGGTGTATCCGGTTTGTTTTCTATAAATGAAGTAGACTGAATATACGGTTCAGTTGGTTGTCTCGTGTTTTGACCACCATATAGTGGTGTATATGATATTTCTCTATTCATAGGAACGTTATTTGATATGGTGGAATAACCATTACTCGGCAAAGACATATGAATATCTGAAGTACGAATCGGGCTGTCAAAATCACTTGGTAAATAAACAGATACAATAGGTTCTACAGGTCCATTAATATTTGGTATTGGTTTATTTCCACCTGTAACTGGTTTTTTTAAAGTAGTATTCTTCCTTTTATCGTTTTTACGCTTATTATTATCACTGAGTTTATTTAAATATTCTAATGAATCCATAAAATTGTTGTGAAATTCAACACCTTCCACGTTATGTTCTTCTTGTGAATGTTTTGAAATTTGCGAATGTTGTTGGTGTTTTTTAATCTTTTCAAGTAACGTTTTTTTCAACGAATTTGGTTTTATAACAGGGCTAGATTTTTCTTTTTTCGGTCTACCCCCACTATTTTTTCTGGTTTTATTATTTGATGTCATAAATGTGTCATTAATCAATATTGTTTTCTTTTCAGACATAATATATTTAGTTATAAAATAAAGTAGAAAATATAACAATAATATGTATTATAGATATCAAACCATTTTTCTAAATCTTTCATAGTAATATTATACGTATTATATTCTTTTGGTAAGCAAAATGCTCTTCGAATATGAACGATTTTCACTGTAGAAAAGGGTTATTATGTGTTGTTATATGACTAAAGTAGACTATTATGATGTGTTTCTACTAAATATATATTATCGTTATCAAATATAACAAAAAAGATATAAATATATAAACAGAATAATTAAAAAATAAATTGATTTATAAAATAGGTTCTAAAATCATTTCATATCAAGTAAATATGAATAACCTAGAAAAGGAAATAACTGAGAATTTGGGGAAATACATTGAGACACCATGGACGGTGATAGAATCTTATTTTAAAGACCAACATCTAACACAACTTGTTAGACATCAGTTGGAGTCGTATAATAATTTCGTAAGTTATCAAATACAAAAAACAATTGAGATGTTCAATCCTGTACAAATCTGTTCAGAAAATGATTATGACAAAGAGAGTGGAAAACATAGTTTAGAAATATTTATTACTTTTGAGAACTTTCACTTGTATCGTCCACAAATTCACGAGAACAACGGTGCCTCTAAGTTGATGTTTCCTCAAGAAGCAAGATTAAGAAATTTCACTTATGCGTCGATGATGACAATTGATTTAAATATAAAATATATTGTTCGAAGTGGTCCTAATATGGATAATAGTCAAACGTTTTATAAGATTTTACCAAAGATTCACATTGGAAAGCTACCAATTATGTTAAAATCATCTGTTTGTGTTTTGAGTCAATATCAACATATTGATGAAAATGTTAGCGGTGAATGTAAGTTTGACGCAGGAGGGTATTTCATTATTAATGGTAGTGAGAAGACGGTGCTAGGACAAGAGCGTGCGGCTGAGAATCGTGTATATTGTTTTAATGTGAGTAAAAATAACAACAAATGGAGTTGGTCTGCCGAAATAAAGTCAGTACCGGATTTCAAATGTATTAGTCCAAAACAAATATCTATGATGATTACAAGTAAAGTTACCGGATTCGGTTCATCTATTTACATTCAAATACCAAGACTAAAAAATCCTGTTCCATTGTTCATTGTATTTCGTGCTTTGGGCGTATTATCAGATAAAGAAATTTGTGAGAAAATTATTTTGAATATTGAAGAAACAAAGTATAAAAGAATGAAGTTTGGACTCCAAGGTAGCATTGTAGAGGCAAATTCAATTAAGACACAAGACGACGCTATAAAGTATTTAATGGGACATGCGATGTTTACACCTATTAATCTAGACAAGGAATCCGGTATTAAAAAGAAGCGTGACTTTACGATGGATATTTTGAATAATGATTTATTTCCACATTGTCATAATGCCATTCAAAAGATTTATATGTTGGGATATATGACAAATAAACTGCTCAGATGTAGTTTTGAATGGATTCAACCAGATGACCGCGATTCTTATTCAAATAAGCGTATCGATTTGACAGGTACACTATTAAATAATTTATATCGTAATTATTTTAACAAGCTGGTGAAAGATATGCAGAAGCAAATTATTCGTGAAATTAACAATGGTTCATGGCGTTCAACTGAGGACTATTTGGGTATTATTAACAATACAAATATATATAAAATTGTGAAGTCAACGACTATTGAAAATGGACTAAAACGTGCCCTTTCTACGGGTGATTTCGGTATAAAAAACATAAATAGTAATAAAGTAGGTGTTGCTCAAGTGTTGAATAGACTGACATATATTTCGAGTTTAAGTCATTTGCGTCGTATAAATACACCCATTGATAAAAGTGGTAAACTGATTCCTCCTCGTAAATTACACAACACGTGTTGGGGATTTATATGTCCGGCCGAAACACCAGAGGGTGCTAGTGTAGGTGTAGTGAAAAATATGAGCTATATGACGCATATTACAATTCCAAATAATAGTACGCCTATTCACGAATATATACTTCCACTTATTACTCGGTTGGATGAATTGACCCCAATACAACTGGAAAACAAGGTAAAGATTTTTGTAAATGGTGCTTGGATAGGAATTAGTGACGATCCGCATACATTATTCAAGACGTTTCAGGAATATAAATACAAGGGAATGATTAATATTTATACATCCATTATATTTGACTATAAAAACCGTGAAATTCGCATATGTACAGACGCAGGCAGGTTAATTCGTCCAGTGCTTCGTGTAAAAGATAATAATATTATTTTGAAAGAAGCTATTGTAAATAAGATTAAGACGGGTGAATTAGAGTGGAATGATTTGCTGACAAGCTGTAATATCGACGAGTCTGTAATTGAATATATCGACCCTGAAGAGCAAAGTTTTAGCATGATTGCTATGAAGCCAAATGAATTATACAAATCAGGTCAATTTATTTACAAGTATACTCATTGCGAAATTCACCCTAGCACGATATTTGGAGTAGTGGCATCATGTATTCCATTTCCAGACCATAATCAAAGTCCCAGAAATACATATCAGTCTGCGATGGGTAAGCAAGCAATGGGTGTATATGTTACTAATTATGATACCAGAATGGATAAGACAGCATATGTATTAACATATCCTGCCAGACCTCTTGTAGATACGCGACTGATGAGTATGGTAAAATTGGATAAAATTCCAGCAGGAAGTCCAGTTATTGTCGCAATTATGACACACTCTGGTTATAATCAAGAGGATAGTTTGCTATTTAATCAAGGTTCCATTGATAGAGGATTATTTCAAGCTACGATTTATCATACTGAGAAGGACGAAGACAAGAAGATTAATGGCGACGAAGAAATTCGATGTAAACCAGACCCGAATAAGACAAAGGGGATGAAGTATGGAAATTACAGTAAAATTACAAATAAGGGTGTTATACCTGAGAATACGTTGCTAGAGAATAACGATGTTATTATTGCGAAAGTGGTTCCTATCAAGGAGAACAGAAATGATCATACCAAGGTAATAAAATACGATGATTTGAGCCGGACATATCGTACACACGAGGAGTCGTATATTGATAAAAATTTCATTGATAGAAATGGAGATGGTTATAGTTTCTGTAAAGTTCGTGTAAGGACAGTTAGACGTCCAGTAATTGGTGATAAATTTAGCAGTCGTCATGGACAGAAGGGAACAATTGGAAATATTATTCCAGAATCTGATATGCCATTCACATCAGCCGGATTAAAGCCAGATATTATTATCAACCCGCATGCGATTCCATCTCGTATGACAATTGGACAGTTAAAAGAAACATTACTAGGTAAGGTACTTATTGAATTAGGTTTATTTGGAGACGGAACATCATTTGGAGATTTATCCATCGATTCGATTCGTAAAGAATTGACAAAAGTTGGTTATGAAAGTAATGGTAACGAGATTATGTATAACGGATTAACTGGCCAACAATTAGAAACAAGTATATTTATAGGGCCTGTGTTTTACCAAAGATTGAAGCATATGGTCAATGATAAGCAGCACAGTCGCTCGATTGGTCCAATGGTGAATCTAACCAGACAGCCTGCTGAGGGTAGAAGTCGCGACGGGGGTCTGAGATTTGGAGAGATGGAACGTGATTGTATGGTTTCACACGGTGCTTCCAGATTTACAAGAGGAAGATTATACGACGCATCTGATAAATATCAAGTAAATGTTTGTAAACGTTGTGGTATGATTGCTGCATATAACAACGCGATGAAAATTCATATATGTAAGACATGTGACAATAGAGTAGATTTTAATTACGTAGAAATTCCATATGCATGTAAATTGTTATTTCAAGAATTACAGACTATGAATATTGCTCCAAGAATTATGACATAAATAAAATAAAAGTAAAAAACATCAAAGTCATACAGTTTTAGCAATTTTGAAATATTTTTTATATGACAGATATATATATAATGCCAGGTTGTGGAAATCAAAATGATAATAGCGGATATGTAGCTGCCGGAAGACCCGGAATAGCATCTAGATTATTGGGTGGTGGATCAAATAGTACGTCGGGATCCGGAATGGAAGGTGGTTCAGCTCGTGAACAAATGCGATTTACTCTTCGACATGCATGGAACGGACAAGCCGCAACAGGAACCGTAAATGGAATAAAAGTAGCCATTACACCATTTAGAGCTGTTAATAACGCAGGGGATTTATTAAATCGTGTAGACTATACATCTGGAGGTTCAAATCAGGTAAATACCGGTAGAATTAAGTTGGCGGCAAATGGTTCTGCTAGATTTTTAGGAGGGAGCATTTTTGCCAAACCCGATAAAAGCGGAATACCTAGTGCTACTACCAATGTTAAATGGGTATACGATGGTTCTGATTATACCAAATTTAAGAAGCAACAAGCTGCCAATAGAAATTACAATGACTTTAGTTACGGTGGTGCTAATAATGGTGCTTACACTGCTTGGAATAGAGTTCGTCGTTAAATTTTTATATATACATCTATTATATATAAAATGTCTGGTCTTCAGTTTACATATCGATTTACAGGTCCGGCTGATCAAGGAATACTTATAAAAAACAGAGGTAACAATGCCATTGTAAATACGCAAATGGGTATGCCTCAAAAATTCTATCCATCTTCAGGAGACTCAATGTTTTCCAATGCTAGACAAACATATATTAAAGATTCTGGTGGAGGAACATTGTTAAGTGGTCATTACGATTCATCACAGCACATATATATGAAAAAAATTAATGCCATTGGCAAGAGTTCTACATTAAAATCCACTGTCGCATTTCAAGGTAAACCGAATGATACCACTGTAATAAATAGTTCTTTATCACGTGTTAGAGGAGGAGGGACCGTCGCCCCTAAAAAGAAGGGGGCTTTAGCGAATCCGTTTAGATCTGGCGGAGGCTCAACTGTAACTGGAACCGGAAATAGACAAATATACGCGTAATTTTTTTATAACTAAAGTATATAAAATGATGAATAAATATCTCGTTGAATTTTTAGGAACACTTTTCTTCCTTTATGTAATCTTGGCTACTGGAAATGCTTTAGCTATCGGTGCTGCTTTAGCCATTGCCATTTTAGTTGGTGGTGCTATATCTGGTGGAAATTATAATCCTGCTGTATCTGTTATGATGGTTGCTGCTGGTAAATTACCCAAGAACGATTTAATTCCATACATACTTGCCCAAGTAGCAGGTGGTTTAGCTGCTTTAGAACTTTACAAACGCGTTAAACTTTAAACCTTGGATATTTATCTAGATAGTCTAAATACTTGGTAAAATGATGATGATTTGGTTTGTTTTATTTTGAAGAGATTATATAATATTTTCTATTATTATTATATAATATGGATTATTCTACATCAACCGGTCCAACTCCTGAAAAAAAAGAGACATCTTTAACTGAACATGCATCTAATGCTTGGTCTGGATTTACAAGTATGTTTAAAACAGCGCAACCAGATCCTACTACTCCTAGTGCTACAATGGGTGGACGAAGAAGAAGATATGCCAAATCAATGAAAGGTGGAAATCCTAAAAAAGGTATGGCTTCTAAAACACGCAAAGGCAAGAAGGATTTTGTTACACATAAAGGTGATAAATATTACAACCGCGCAGGCAAAAGACAAACTAAATCGAGAACTGGAAGAAAAGGAAGACCTTATTCTCGCAAACATTAAGAACACTTCTTTACTATATAATTTTTACAAAAATCTAATTATATAATATAATATGTCGTATGCTATTAGTAACTCGCGTATGAGAGATAGAGCTAGTGATAGACAAAGAGAGAAAGATAGAAAGCGCGAACTGGAATTGAGGGACAGAGCTAAGCGTGACCCCGAAGTTCATAAACAATTAGTTCAATTGATGGAGGAAGACGAAGATTTAGTAAGTATGTTTTCTAAACACCTACAAAGAAATCTCGGTTCCAAATGGGATAAATTAAGCAACGATGAAAAAAAAAAATTACTTAAAAAATCGATGGAGCAGAATCGTGTACCTAGAAATAGTCTTAGCAAAGGAGGTAAGAGTAAAAAACGCGCAAAGAAGAACAATACAAAGAAGAACAAGACAAAGAAGAACAAGACAAAGAAGAACAAGACCAAAAATAAATAAGTCGTGTTACTCTTTTTCTAGCACACGTCAATACTAAATAAATAAATAAATTACAAATATAAAAAGGTATTTATTTAACATTTATTGTTTATTTTCTCTCCTTAATTCGTTTCATTACATTAATTAAGAGATATACCCCCAACACCCCCAATGAAGCGTAAAATAATTTTACTAGGAAATCATCAGGAACATTGGTTCGTTTTCTATTTGTGAACGACTCGCGACAAGGTGCTCCAGTAATTGGGTTATTATTACTGAGTGGTTTAAAATCACAGGCATTCATATTTTTTAAATCGGTTGTTGTAACATGTCTTGTTTCAGTTCCCTTGTTATTATTAACGTCTATTGTTTCTAATGTAATTTCTTCACATTCGGGTTGGGAACCAGACATAAAAGCTTGAAATATTAGCATTGGGTTAAGCGCAGATACGTTACTCAAAGTACCAGGCACTAAACCTTCAAAATCACCGAAATTCATATTCATTCCGCTACTTATAAAAGGAATAGACCCATTCGGCACATTATTCACATAAACATAACGGTCAACTATTTCCTTTGATTTTTTATCCTTACATGTTGCCGCTGTCTTTAAAAAAAATTTATTTCCCAACGGTCCGCCTGTAACAGAGGCGTTACCTTTGCCAGTAACTAATACTTCCACATAACTTATTAAACCTCCTACATCTGCGGCTATCGCTGAAATAGAACCTTTTGAACTCATTCCAATTTGTCCTGGTGATTTAATTTGCTTCCAATATTGATAATCTGGTCCTAATATTCTTTGTTCTACAGATTTAACATCATCCAATACTTCTTCAAAAAAATTTCCAGTTGACATTATATATATATATATTTACAGATAAAATGTTTTACTTATTTTTATAGATAAACAGGTTGAATTTGTTACATATTAAATGTTTTTGGGTCCTCGTCAACTAATGCCTGGTTTTTTTTAGAATCGTCGTTTGATACTGGTGACATGGATGAAAGTAAACTCTTAATAGTTTTGGTATTTTTATCAATTGCGCCGGTATTTGTTTTAACTTGTTGAGTTATACCTGATATTTCATCGATACTCTGTTTTAATACTTCAATATTAGCAGCATTTTTCTTCGCTAAAATAAGGGGATCTTCCGCATAAGCTTGATATGTTCCGACCGCTCCTTCAATAAGTTTTGGTTTAGTAAGAGCACGAACAAATGAAACTAATATGAGTAAAATAAAAAATATAGTTACGACTTGGATAATCATTTTATATATTATTGGTATTTTATTTGTGTATCAATAATATATTTGTATGTCAGTTATTATTTTTCTTTCTTTATTATATATTAAAATGTCTAAACCCATTAATTTTAGTTATTCAAATACTTTAACGTCTACACAACAACCGATTGTTGACATAAAAGGGATTTCCGAAAATGGAATGCCATCAACCTCGTCTGGTGTAATGGGTGGAATGTCACGACCTAATATTAATGTAGGACATAACCCACAAACATCCGCTGAGACGAATTTCAATATTGCTCAAAATTATATTGGACCGTTTGGCAAGGCATATCCAATGAAACATTGGAGAAGACAACTTAGCGTAAATGGCCAAAGTGGCCAAAGTGCAGCGTCTATTAGTATCGTTAACAGACCAGGTGGAACTGTATTTAGGGGATATACGAATAATGCCGATTGTTCTTGTGATGGAAGCGGTAATAATTTATATATCACGTTTGACAATAAAATGTTACAGTCTAGTAATCTATCTATAAAACCCCAAAATTCTATCACTATAGCAAGTGGAACAACAAACAATAAAATTCAAAATAATGCGGTTATTCAAATTGGATCTATAGATGCTCCCGGTAGTTATCAAATTCAGACTGGTATTTATACTACAAAAACTATATGTTGTACTCCTGAAAATAATGTAATTAAATCCGCAGTGACACTCTTAAGCAAATCTTATTACAGTGATAACAAAGCATATTTAAAAGCTCGTTGTAAACTATATAGCCAAAAACAATCCATACAAGATATCTCCGGAAATACATACAATTCTCCGTATATTGCAAATAATTCTACTGAATTTAATACAAATAATTGTACCAATCCTTATCAGACTGGACGACAATGTAGCAATACTACTATCTATAAACCAAGTAATGCTCAATATGCAGTTCAAGGTGCCGTTGATAATGGAACACGTTTGGCTAAATTAAAGTATGATACAATCACAAAGAATGGCGCTTCTTTTAGAAGTGCGTTTGGAGAAGCTGCGGCAAATGCGGGCAAATACCAAGGTAATTACGATGGAAATACCTCCTATTTTTTGAAATCAAAATATAGCCCTCCAATTGCTTGGAGAAGAAACGGGCAAAAAACTGTTTGTTCTAACGGGATTACTAATTGTGGTCCAGGTCAAACATTATCTTCTTTCTGGGGGTCTGTTAATTAGGTATTTGGCTAATGTTTGACTACTGGCTTACGAATACTATATCTAACTACTAGTTGTCAAATCAACAACTTCCTTATTTGAGTTACGTTGCGCAATATATTCTTCTGTAACATCTACAACCTCATTATCATCTACAACCTCATTATCATCTACAACCTCATTATCATCTACAACCTCATTATCATCTACATATGATGTATTATCATAAACTGTATAGGGAATCAATTCAGGTAAATCATTATACTCGTCATCAACCTCGTCATCAACCTCGTCATCAACCTCGGCATCAACCTCGTGATTAACATCATTAGTTTGTAAATTATCTGTAGTATCTATAGGTTCTAATCTATTATTAATTTCGGTAAGTTCTTCATCATCTTCGTCATAAAAATTGTCCTCTTTAATATTACCAGTAGTTGACTTATCATATTCATCGTCTCCGTCATATTCATCCTTTATTTCTGATACCATTTCATTATTAAACAGATGAATATCGTCTACATTTTTACTAAGCATTATATTTACAACTTCGGTTATAGTTTGAATAATATTATTCACATATAAAACGTCGATATCTTGTGAAACATGTGTCATTGATTTCTCAACAGATATAGAACATAGTGATAATCCATATCCAATGATAATAAAACTACTGCTTAATAAACCCAATGATAATCTAACAATCCCTAGAACACATCCAAATATACAAAGAATCGTATTAATATATAATGTCGTAACATCAATGTTAATATCTATCTTTTTATCAGTCATAGTTTTACCAGACATAGTCATTCGCAATATAAATTATATTTATGTAATAATATTCGGTTCAATTTTTATTATATTGTTGTAATAAAAATCCATAATATAATAAAATATAATTTCATCGAAACATTATTCTAACCAATAATACGTATGAACATAATGAAAACTTTCATTTGTTATGTGAAAAAGAAGAAGTAATAACAACATAAAAATATTTATAATGATATTTTTATTTTGTTTTGTTTGTTGATAGGAACGATTGATTTCTTTATCTACATAGCATCTAAAAATTTGGTCAAAGCTTCACTTGTTCTTGGCCCATCGTAATCTTTAAATTCTCCATTTTCATCAACAATTAATATTGTTGGAAATCCACGAATATTATATTTTTCCAAATCCTTTCCAGCTTCATTCATTTCAACTTTACGCAGTGTAACTGGTCCTGTATATGATTGAACAAAATTATCCCATTCTGGAGAAAAACGTTTACAGTGTCCACAACGTTCCATATAATAGTACGTACAAGAAGCGGGATTACCAAAATTTTCAAACACATGCGTTTTTTGTCTAAAAACGGATAAATATATAACAAAAATAATAGCGAATGCGACCAAAACTTTGAAAACAACCGAAGTTCTATTCCATAGTTTTAATAATTTATTCATTATATATTATTAAAATAAAATAAAATAAAATAAAATAAAAATTATGCTGTAAAAATATTTACAGGAATTAAATTTTTATTATGAAATATATTATTTTTTTCGCACCAATGATAACATTTTTGAATATTATTTTTTTTCAATGTTTCTAATCGTTCATTTTTGTTTTTACAAGAAATTAAAGTTAAAGTAGAATTAATATTTTCAATTTGTTGCTGTCCAAAAATAGCATTATATTCTTCAATCTTGTTAACATAGAAATAATCTAAATTAAAATCTAAAATCCCAGCAATGGTTTCACTCGATTTTAGTGATGAGTATGTATCAATAATATTACTAATCAATAAATTAGGGTATTTTTTAAAGCCTTTACATACGATATATTTCTCAGAGTTGGCTAATCTACTTGTATATGGTTTCACTATATACACCTGTTTATATAGACTACTTAATAGATACATAATATCACACGTAGTTTTAGTAAATATATCGAAAATTTTTAATATAAAATGCCCTCCTACTTTTTGTATTGAAATAGCAAAACTAACTTGTGCTAACAATAAATTCGCAGCTAGTGTTTCTTGTTTGTTGAAATCAATGGAAAAATCAAAGCCCCCGTCAGCCGTGACAATATTCATTGTATTTTTATATTTATCATTACAATATTTCAAATTATCCACTTCTAATAGGTCACCTGTTCCAGTTGCTCCATATTCTATCTTAACATTTGGATGTGTTTCTAAAAAATTAGTCGTTTTTTTCCACCCTGGAACATTCTGGTCGTCGCTAACTAGAGTCATTCCATAATAATTATCTTCCGGGTTATTCCTTAAATAATCAGTTGCTTCAATAAATCCACCGGGACCTTCGGCTAAATGAAAAGTATTAATAGGCTCATTGTTAAAATTATCAAATAACTGAAACATATTTACCATTTCTACCATTTTATAAAATGACCGAGACAATGGTTTTATTTTGCTAACCGAATATTTACAGTTTGGAACAACAGTGTGAATAAACTCATATGGATTTGTATATCTTTTAATATAATCCCATTGGTCATAGTTTTCATCAATCTGTTTTTTTGTATTATTCAAATAATTGTGTAGTGTCAAACTAATAAATATGTCGTTATCATGTTTTGTAAGAATATGTATATTATTTATATTAGTATGTATTACTGGTAATAAAAAATAACTCATTATGATAATAATATAATAAAACTATATTTATGTTGTTTTTACTATACAGTAACTACCATAATTTTATTTCTTAATCAATCGTATTATTTTTACTAGGTTTACTAGTTTTACTAGGTTTACTAGGTTTACTAGTTGTACTCTCTTCACTATCTTTACTAGAGTGAACCAACTTAAGTTTACGCGTCAACTTTTTAGGAGCCTTTGGTTTAATTAATTCTTGCTCTTGTTCGGCAATATTTTCAGCAGTTTCTTCCTCTAATTTATTCAGTTGTTCTTGAAATTTAGAACTACCAACCATTGTATTATAAACTGCTCTAGTATCTACGTTTCTATTTTTTTTGTATATGAAATAATTATTATAAAATGATATCTGTTTTTCTTTGGGGGTCATGTTTAAAGAATCTCCATAATCATATTTCTTTTTGGGAAATCGACTAACCTCATTTTCAAGTAGTCCGTATAATTGTTGAAATGAACCTACGCTATTGGAAATTCCGATTTCAGCACATTCATCTCTTGTCAATAATACAAATCCATAATTCTCCATAATTCGAGTCAAATATTCGAAATTAACCAAGTATTCGCGAAACGTCTTATTGATTGTTTCTTGAAATACATCAATGGCATATCCCAATGAGGTTTCGTCGTTTTCAAAGGTATCCTTTTCATAACTCTTTGTAATTTGCCATATTTTTTTATCATCTTCCAAAATAGATACACTTTCACCAGCATTTTTTCCCCGTAACAAATCAAATATATCGGTTCCATTGTAACAATCACCTACAAAATATCCATTCACTTTGGTACATTCGCTTACGTTTCTTATAAAATTATTAAGCGTTTTTTTATTTTCAAAGAAGTAATGAATCGCAAACTGACATGAACTAATATTAAAACCTTCTGACGCTTTACCATATTGTTTATATACTCCAACGCCTAACTTGTCCTTATCCTTTGGTCCTTCACCAAATACAGCCTTGGTTATTTGTTTTGCTTTATCACTATATAGTGCGTCTCCTTCTTTAATGTTAAATGAGGAATTTCCATGTACGAATAGAGCACTGGGCATTACCTTGAATTTTTTGCGATAATTCAAATATCTGGCACAAGCACCATCAATTCGGTTTTCAATATTATCCTTTGAAATATCTATACCAAATACAAATGATAACTTAGCAGATATCCATTTTGGAAAATCACCTCCTTTACCAACCGCGTAATCAATCAATGTATTTCCTTTGCGTGCTACACTCGTGATCAACATTTTTTTTACGAATAAATTGTGAAAATCGCGAAGTCCACGTGTTCTGGATGTTCCATCTATACGATTATAATATACATCATCGTCTGCTAATTCGTCGGGAATATTTTCACCGGTTCTAATCATTTCTTCTGTAATCGGATTATGAATAGAATGCCAATTGTTATTAGCAACATGATAAGCATTACCATATTGAGGAAACCCCTTTTTATATTCCTCTGTTTTATCATATCGCACACGCAATGGAACCCATCTCCATTTGTTCTCACGCGTAAAATCATATCTAAATTCAACAATCATACCATCACTAAATACCTCTTTTTCCTCTGTAAATAGTTGTTTATTACCACTTTCGTCGGATTGTAGCATAAGGTTACATATATGTGCTTCGGGGTCAGATGGGTTGGTCGGATAAAACGACATAGGCTTGTATATACCTTTATCTTTATTAGTAATATCACCACATAAGCTTTTATTATTGTCGGGCGTTTTGTCACTGAATTCCGGCAAATTGTCATTAATGACATCCGCACAAGGATTAATATATCCGTGGATTTTTTCGTCAAATCCAACACGTAATATCAATGTTTTATATTGTGATAATTGTTCATAAGCAGAGGTATTGGTCCCTTCTTGGAAAATATTGCCGATAAAATCTTCACTACCATTCACATCTTTCTTTGTAGTAATCAAGAAATCAATTGTATTGAATTCTGGTGGCTTCCATTTAAACGAATACTTCCAACTAGGTTTATTACGTGGGCCGGCTTGTCCTGGTTTATCACAAGCAACACCAAAATAGGCCGGAGTAAAGATTAAACCATCGACTTCATATTCATATAGACCCTGTTTTTGCTGGTCAATAATCGTATTACAGCATTGAAAGATACTAATATCTTTATTTTCTGCTTTAAAATTCTTATTTTCTATGCGAATTGGGGATGGTTTATCGGCAATTGATGATATAGCCCCCAAATTTTTAATAATGTTAATCAATACAGGTAATCTATACTTGGTTAAAACCCGTTCTTTTTCATCATCGCGAGAAGGAGGAATAAATGAATTCGCACGCACATCTTTTTTATTCACAATATACACGTCGAACGCTGCGTATAAATTAATAAAATCACCTCTTTTATTGTGTAAAATGTGTTCCCCATCTATTATCGTTTCAAACAAATCAACGTTTTTTGTCATCGAACCAGTATATTGAACATTCATGTTTGTATCAATCAAATATATTTTTCCATCCTTATTAATGTAAAGTAATTTTCTCATACCGTCTGCTTTTTCAGTAACAGTATAATCATTTCGAATATTTGGTATAACTGTATCATCGTTAATCGGCGCAATGTTTGAAATTTGTAAAGTAGACGAAGAAGGACCTAGAAACATTTTGGGTTTCATTCTCATCTTTTCATCGTATTCTTTACCATATACGAGTTTCAAGTATTGATTACCAACAGTTCTTATTTCACTATACGGAATGGGATAGTTTGTATTTTGTAGGCCAGACAACACATATATAATTGCTTTTCTTAAAGCTTTTGATAGTACTTTGCTATTGGGGTATTCTGTTCCAGCACCAACTGTATTATTTAAAACTTCCAACTCTATTTCGTATTTTTCTATATTGTCAAACACTTTGGCGGATTGAATTGTATATTCGGGTTTAGATTGATACTTCTTGCGACCTCTGTATTCAACCTCTTCCATTACGCCATCCTTTACAATACTTAAATCGAAACGAATAGGCAAATCTTTATGAATGAACGAGGTTCTGTTTAAATAACGAAATGTCTTTTTGCTTTCCGTCCAGGACGAAACAATATTTTCAGCGAAAGCACCATACGATGAGACATTTTTCTCAGTTTGAAAGGATGCGCGTAAATTAAAATCGTCAATATCAACCGGATAAACTGGTTTATTATCCACCATGGCATAATTCTTTTGTGTAAAAGTAGGCATTAAATTTTTCAGGGAATTCGTTTCACAATATTTTTGAATCTGTTGAATGCCATTTAATTCGACACGAACATTCGATTCTTTTGTTTGACCCGTCTTTTTATCCAAATAGTCACTATTCATTTTCAAAGTATATGCGCTCACATCTAACATTTCAAACCCGGATGACTTTAGCTTTTGAATAACATTGTCAAAGTCGATTTTAGAAATAGGCCTAATTCCTCGTGTCCCAAAACGAATCTCAAATTCGGGAACACCGTCTCCTACTTTGGTGACGTTTTCTAAATATTTATTGACGATATTATCAAATTGCTGCTGTGAATTTAATTCAGGCATATTGTATATATACTTGAACATATTATTTTATATTTGTTTTCAATTTTAAATTTAAATAAATTTACTCAAAATTTTTTATGATTGTTTACTCAAATCACTGACATTATAATTTACTCAAGATTTTTTCATACATTTGTGGTTTTGTCAGACTATGTGATTCAATATGTAATCTTTTACATATATCTTTGAGTTCATCTGATTTATAACTAGATACAGCTTTTAATGGTTTATCTAAATTTTCTAGTTTCCAATAATTTGTGCGATAAAAATCAATCTTATCCTTTGATATTTGTTCTTTTAATCCAAATTTACCTTCGATTTTTTCAATAAGATACACTGGATTTTCATCATTCACTATAATTTCGTAATATTTCTTGTCATCTACATAAAAAATGTTCTTGTCTTTTAAATGACATAATGCCTTTATAGAAGCCATTGTAATGGCCTTTGCGTTAGCTAATTCGTCTTCAACCGCATTTCTACTAACCTTGATTGGTTTAAATATTTCTTTTTTTCCACGAAACTCTTCAATCCATTTATATTTTGTCTCTTTTTCAGTAATAAAAAAATTAGGAACCATTTCATACATCACTTTATCATTCAATATGATATAAAAACACCAAAATAATTGGTCTCTCTGTTTTGGGAAAAAAATATCATTTATATTCGCAATATTTTTTTTCGATGTGACGATTGTTTTTTTTGGCTTTTCTTCGTTCATAATAATATGAAGATTAGAAATATTTTTTAATGTTAACATATATTTTGACATATCTTCAATGATACTAGAACTCAGCATTTAATGTAATATGCGCGTTATCTTTATTATCTTTGAAAAATGTATTTGATAGTATATTCTTTTGTGTCTCAGTCTCACTTAACTCAGTTTCCTGTGTTTGAACATATTCCAAGTATTTCTCTAGTTCATCTATTATGTTATCATTTAAACTAGTGAGATTAATAAAAATTCCGTTCTTATTTTCATTCAATGTACAAGTATCGGCAGTTTTTAACAATTTTAAAATTTCAACTTGATGAAACTTATTCAACTTCTCGATTCTTTCTTTTAAATAGTTTAACTCAGTCATTATATGATAATATAGTTTGTTTTTAAATGTTTTTTTGAATAACTAATGATACAGGCTTCTTCTTAAATTTATCTACTTTCGGTTCAACTATTTCACCAATGACACTTACTTGGTTGTCATTTAATTCATATCTTTGACCAATCACACGAACGGTGATTTCATCGTTTTCCTTAACTGTGTTGAAATATTTATTGTTATAATGATGATCTCTAGTTAGATAAATAACAACTGGTGAGTTTTCTTCATCAGTTACAGCCCGAATACCTGCTTGTGTCTTATTCTTAACATTACATTTAATAAGCATACCTTCTACTGGACAACATACTAAACATTCAAATACTACGTCGAACTCTACTTTATTTTCAAATAAAACACCACTAGAATATGTTAATAGTTTGGTGGAATTAGGTTTAATGAAGCCTTCGATTGTACACTTTCCTTCTATTTCTTTTTTGATTAATTTTTCAAGTATCTCCTTAATATTCTTACCTATCTTGTTAAAAGATATTTGAATCTTACGCGATAATAAAGAGTTCATATATATACCCAGATCATTTTTCTTACGCAAATCCCTTTTAATCTTTGAAGCCTCCATTACTAATATACTATTAGAGTTTATTCTTTAATTCTGTTCAATTTTTAATTAAAATATACACAAATAATCTTATCATTCTTTATTGTACAAAGATGAGACAGCTTATAAAAAGTTTTATGCTTCTTTGAAGTAAATAATAAAAACTAGAATTTTGAAATATTTACCAAGGGTGGAAATCTAATATTGTTAAAAATAATTAGATATTTTTATTGTTATAATTTTTAATATTTTGTTTATGTATAACAATGAGTGAACCAACGTTAGAATGGACTAGACTATTGGGTTCAACCACAACTGATGTAGCAAACGGTGTAGCAATTGATTCGAATAATAATGTGTATATCACGGGATATACAGGAGGTAGTTTAGACGGTGAGACAAATGCTGGTGGTAATGACGCCTTTTTAGCAAAGTATGATAGTGCTGGAACTAAAGTATGGACAAAACTATTGGGTACGAGTGGAGGTGATGAAGGAAGATGTGTAGCAATTGATTCGAATAATAATGTCTATATCACGGGATATGTAGGAGGTAGTTTAGACGGTGAGACAAATGCTGGTAGTAATGACGCCTTTTTAGCAAAATATGATAGTGCTGGAACTAAATTATGGACAAAAGTGTTGGGCACTGTGACAACTGAAACAAATAGTATAGTTGATCGAGCATATGGTGTATCAATTGATTCGAATAATAATGTGTATATCACCGGACATACCCAAGGTAGTTTAGACGGTGAGACAAATGCTGGTGGTAATGACGCCTTTTTAGCAAAATATGATAGTGCTGGAACTAAATTATGGACAAAAGTGTTGGGCACGAGTGTAAGTGATGTCGCATACAGTGTAGCAATCGATTCGAATAATAATGTCTATATCACAGGATTTACAGGAGGTAGTTTAGACGGTGAGACAAATGCTGGTGGTAATGACGTCTTTTTAGCAAAGTATGATAGTGCTGGAACTAAAGTATGGACAAAAGTGTTGGGCACTGTGACAACTGATTCAAATAGTATAAGTGAATTGGCATTGGCTGTAGCAATCGATACGAATAATAATGTGTATATCACAGGATATACCTCAGGTACTTTAGACAATCAGACAAATACTGGTTCTAATGACGCCTTTTTAGCAAAGTATGATAGTGATGGAACTAAAGTATGGACAAAACTATTGGGGACAACTTTCCCTGAGTTCGCATTGGGTGTAGCAATCGATTCGAATAATAATGTGTATATCACGGGAGATACAGGAGGTAGTTTAGACGGTGAGACAAATGCTGGTTTTCGGGACGCCTTTTTAGCAAAATATGATAGTGCTGGAACTAAAGTATGGACAAAACTATTTGGGACATCCGCAGATGAATTCTCAACTAGTGTAGCAATTTATTCGAATAATAATGTGTATATCACAGGGCGTACATCAGGTAATTTAGACGGTGAGACAAATGCTGGTGGTGCTAGTAGCGCCTTTTTATCAAAATACAATATTCCGACACCGCCATTGTCAACGGAAACAGAAATAGCTATAGAGGCGGTCATTCCAACCGTAGATATAACTCAGTCGGTTATAGTAGTAGATGTAGTCGACACCCTTTTGACAACAGGAAATGAAACTGAAAAGAGTCAAAAACGTACGTTCTTTTTAACAAAATTATTCAATAAGAATGCCGGTTTGGATTCCGCATCTGGAAAGATAACTATGACAAGAGATAAATTGTTAGGAGCAAGTTCAGTAATAACAAAGTCAACGATGGTTATTAAAAAAGCGTTACCTACAGAAACAATTACAGATACATCACAACTCGCATCAGACGAAGCAATTTATGTATGTATGAACATTGGGGATATGATAGTATTTAATACAAGTGGTGGTAATTTAAAAATAACAAAAACAAGTGAAACACAATACGACATATATGAAAACTATGTGGATAATACTTCAATAAGAACAAAAATAATGAGCGTAGGCGCGACGAGTAGTTTTGGTACTTTTACATATGTAGTAGGTGGTGTAAGTGGTCAGATAAATTCGTCTGGACCCGCACCCGCAGTCGCCCCTATTTGTTTCCCCGCAGGAACACCCGTTACTACTAACCAAGGGCAAGTGGCGATTGAAAAGTTGAATCCAGATATTCACACCATTCGCAATAAGCGAATTGTCGCCATTACACAAACAATGCCTTTGTTTAGTCATATTGTTTCCATTGAAAAGGACGCACTCGGAAAGAATGTGCCCAGTGCCACTACACAAATAAGTAATGAGCATGAAGTGTTTTACAAAGGAAAAATGACGAGAGCGGTTGACCTAGTCGGTGTATGTAAAGGAGTGACACAAATCCCATATAATGGTGAAACCTTGTATAACGTACTTTTGAAGAAGCACAGTCATATGATGATAAACAACCTAGTATGTGAAACCTTACATCCGGATAACATCATGGCAAAAATATGCGGTGGAAAATACAATCAAGTGGAACAAAATAAGATATGCGATGAACTAACCAGTATAATCAAGGCGAATAATCTTCCAGCTTATAAAAAGTTGTATGCTTCTTTGAAGTAAATAATGTATATGTATACTAATACTAATACTAATGCTAATACTAATACTAATGCTAATACTAATACACGTAGACACGTAAAATAAAAATAATCTCATTCACTATTTTTATTTTATGGTTTCATAAAGTTACTTGTTTTCTTATGTATATTTTTGTATTTTTTCAGACTATCCGATATTGTACGATATGTTATAGAATCTATCTACATAGTCAATAGTTAAAATGATACCTTTTCGATATTATTAATTATCGATTCGCTTTGGTTTAAAAACCAACGTTTATCGTCCTTTTTAATTTTATCGAAATGTCGTAGATACAATTCTTGTAATACACAAAATTCGATTTTATTTCTGCCCTTTGTATTTTCAGTTGAATATTTATTTTTACCAATAATAGTGTTTAACAGACTTATTGTTTCTGACTTTCCGACTTGGTCACATCTAGCTCCTTTACTACGTTTATCTGTCATGTGCTTTACCTTGAATATATAATATTCATTCTTAAAGTTGCTGATAAACCCAACATATTCGTTGTAATCATCTATCTTTATCAATAATTTCTTTAATTCAGGACTTAAATCTGTGTAATCTTCTTGTTGTCCGGTATTCCACTTATCATTTCCTTTTATCAATAAAAACTGTTTGTTATCTTTGGGTATAATAATTCCAATTACTCCTTTATTTTCTAGTAGACATTCATCGTAGTATTTTTTTATTTCTAGTTCAGTATTATTTAAACTACTTTTATCTTTAAAATAAATATAATTTAATAATTCCTCAGTCTGTCCAAATGTTAAATGTTCTAAAATATGTGCCATAATAAATGAGTTGTACGTTTCAGGGTTAATCCCCATATTCTTGAAAAAATAATTTGATGTATTTAATAATGCCACCAACAAATACCAGTCATCTTCGCCACGTTTTATTACAGTTATATTACTATTTGCCATATCGTAATTGAATTTTATACTATCTATTATTTTTAATCCAGATTGTTCAGTTACTTTCGAATTATTACCAACTATATCAGAAATATGTTTTATCTCCAATAACGGTTCGTCTTTCATTTGAATAGGTACTTTAATTTCTTTGCGTTTAAAATCAACCGGAGTTCTTCTATCAAAGACACTAATATTGTGATTGTTTAATTCAATGGGTTGAAATAAGTAATATTCTTCTATATTTATTAAATGACCAATTCTATCGTACTTATCGACAATATATTCATTTTGATCATTTATAAGTACAGTTAATGCTGTATTTATTTGTATCAATGGATAATTCTTAACAACATTTATTTCGCTAATTAATTTATCCTTTTTATAAAAAAACTTCTCTTTAAACAAATCGCGAATTCTTTGAATAATTTTGTCTGTATTAATGATTATAAATGTTTCATCGTATGTATCTAATCTAATATCTTCTTCTTTTATATTCTTAAATGGCTTACATTTAAAATTACATGTATCCATATAATCGCACGAAACCGTATATGCCTTGTCGCCTATAGGAAAGTCAATTATCGTATTGTTTGATAGTTTCTGTTTAACTATGGTATTCATATTTTCTTCTGTAAAGTTAGTTTGATCAATATTTAATATACAATCGACCGATGATTCCTTCATTATTCTACTAACTCTACCGATTTGAACGGCTTTTAATTCAGCTAATCTATAAATATACAAATCAGCGGCTTCTTCTTCTCCATTAGCCATAATTGTTCCGTATAAGAATATTTCTACATTTCTTTCTATAAATGGTAATTGTTTATGACTACATGTTCTTACCCCTCTACCGATAACTTGCTCTATTAAACTTAAATTATACCATGGCTCTAGGATATGGACTTGTCTCAAGTTTTTAAAATCAATTCCTTCGGACCCAGTCATTGAAATAAGTACTACCTTTATTTTCTCTCCATTCTTATTATCTTCATCTGTTAGATTTTTTAAATCGAATACCTTGTCTGGAGACAACGCCTTCTCGCCCGTAATCATTGTATAAGTGGCCGGAGTGAATTCTGATGGATTTTCCATTTCATCACGTGTTAAAAATGTTTTGGCATCAATTGGTTTATGTGGTGGTGTTTTAAATAAATTGGATGCTTTTGTACCGAATCTACTAAACCCAATCGATTCTAGTGCGAGTGCTATTGGAACGACACCACCATCAATAAACTGACTATAAATTAAAACAATACCATTTGAATTCATAATATTATTTGTAATGCTTTTAATTTTAGAACTGTACATTCCAATTTTGTCGGGAGCAAAGAAATCTCCAAACTCTTTATTTTTATATTCGAAATTTTTTCTGGTAGGAGGATTAGTCGTTTCTGTATATTTCATAGTTCTGTTTAGTCCTTCGCTACCTAGTAATATTTTCCCATCAAATGTGGGTGTTTCTCCTTCTAATAATTTATGAGGATACACCATATTTAAAGCTTGAAGCGGTTTTTGTAATATAATATATCCAAATGAATCCATATTTTCAAAACTAGGCAAACCAGCTTTAGTTTTACCTGCCTTTTCTTTAATTTTTGAAACAATATAGTTATAACCTTTCTCTTGGAAAGAACCACATTGTGTTACGTATACGTCTAAATGTTCTAACGGTTGAATAATTGTCTTGTCATTTAATTGTTTTATTGGATAAGCCAATTCTTTAAACGTATTTGAAATAGAGAAAAGAGATGGAAAAATACGATACGGAAATGTATACGGATTTTCACCGCGTACAAAAGATATGTATCCAGTTGCTTTTCTTCTTAACAATTCTGCTCCAATATTCTTCCCATCTGGTCCAATTAGTAAATTACCATTTTTATCAAAAACATCACTTATTTCAATTGTTGAACGATGATCATTTAAATTCATTAAATTAAGAAGCCAGATTATTTCCTTGTAACTATTATACATCGGAGTCGCAGAGAGAAGCAACAACCGTAGGTTATCTACGTATTTAGCCAGTTTAAATAATTCTTGGGCTACTCGTTTGTCCTGTTTGTCATCACTAATTCTGATATTATGAACTTCATCAATAATAACTAATCTATTATTAAAGTTTTTTTTCAATTTTCGTATCATCTCGGATTTGTTTTTTTTGGGGTCTTCTTCGTCTACTGATGATTTTTTCACAATATAATTAGCAAATTCTATATATCCCAAAAATAAATAGCTATTCTGAATAATATTATTGATTTGTTTTATCACCTTTTCCTGTGTTAATCCTTTCATATTCATTGGATTAATTTCCTTTAAATATTTATTACCAGTACATGCCCTTAAATTCCACAATCCGTCCACTAATTTTAATTTTCTTTCATCAAATAGTTGTAATTTAAAATTCTCTTGAACATTGGGCGAAGCAACAACTATAATACGTTGTGTAATGCCTAATTGATTCAAATATGTTCTCATTTCTTCCGCAACAGTTATAGCACTACATGTTTTACCTGTCCCTAAACCATGATACAATAATAAACTGTTGTATGGTGTTTGAAAACTTAAAAAATTACGGACAAATAACTGATGTGGTACCAATTCAAAATCAGACTCACATAACTTTTTGGCTTGCTCCTCAATATCATATATAGTGCCGTCATATTTGGTCTCATTGAATTCTTTCTTCTCTGCTATTTTAATGTTAAAATCGCTATCATCTAAAGAAGGGTATAAATTTGAAAAATCACTGTTATGTTGATTGATGAATCGTTTATTTAATAATTCTTTATTGTTTAAAAAAGTATTTAAATTAGTGTCGTCTAAATCTATTTTTTCAAAATTATCATTGAAAACTGTCTCAATATTTTCTTCTGTCAATTCTGGAATAACAGTTTTAATTTTTAATTTTGTAGGTCTTCTTTTGGGTTTTTCCATAACTTATATATTACTAATATAATCTATCTTATTAATATAATTTATAAAATCTATAATTCCTAATATAATGTATAATTTTGTAAAACGTAATTCAATTTCTTTAGTATGTTGATTTTTTCTAAATTATATGGTCTGAAATGTTGTAGACATTCCTCATAACTTAACCACTTTATATCACTTACTTCGGTTTCTTGGAAAGGATGTGTTGGTTGGATATTAGAATTAATATGGCCTACAAAATATGTATGCTTGTATGATTTCATATTTGAACCAGTAAATATTTCTTCATATGGAATAATATTTTGAATCAGTTGAATATCTGATCTCAAATAACCAGTTTCTTCTTCGAATTCTCTTAAAGCACAACTTAAATCCTTTTCTTGATAGTTTCGTCTTCCTTTTGGAAACCCCCATTCTGTATCTTCCCAGATAGAATGACTTTCGTTTAGAATTTGTTCTAAATTATATTCTAATTTATTTTCGACTCCCGACTTTAAAGAATCATATTTATCTCTGGATACACGCTCTTCACCTCTATATTGAATTCCAAATTGTTCACCCCATAAATATTTCCATAATTCATCAAATGAGGCGGTTCTTATTAACTCCCTTTCGTAACTTGACATTTCATTAAATATATTTATTATATATTCATGATTGTGTAATGGATATTTTCCTCTCATAAATTCAACAAAGCCTAAACTATGCTTACGTTTAATTATCAAGTATTGGATTTTATTATCGTAACTTCTGAAATTAATTATACCAATACTTGTAATAGGATGTTTACAATTATGAAATATATGTCCAGTTTTTCCACAATTATTACAAAAAATAAATGATTTATTATTCATAACGCTATATGTTTAATTGTGTATCTTTTTATATTGTTTCTAATTAATGACAGAAAAAATGTTTGATCCTAATGTGTGGGGACCACATTTTTGGTTTATATTAATGACTATGGCAGTGGCATATCCATTAAAAGCAAACGAGGTTACCCAGAAAAAATATTACGATTTCATCACAAATCTTCCTATATTTATTCCTCATCCGCAAATTGGAAATAAATTTAGTGGTTTATTAGATAAATATCCGGTTTCTCCTTATTTAGAAGGAAAGGATTCCTTTTTAAAATGGGTACATTTTATTCACAATAAAATCAATACTCAATTAGGCAAAGATGAACTGACATTAACCGAATCACTTGATGCTTATTATGAATTGTATAAACCAAAGGAAATCATCTTGCGCGAGCAAATAAAATATAGAAAGAAGCTAATTTTTGGAGGAATAATCATAGGATTATTAATAGGTGGTTATTATTTATATAAAAAATAATTCTCTCGTGAATATAAATGAATAGTGGAACAATAAATAATGGAACAATGAATAATGGAACAATGAATAATGGAACAATGAATAGTGGAACAATGAATAATGGAACAATGAATAATGGAACAATGAATAATGGAAACAATAGAACTATAAAGATAAAAAGGTCAAGAAATCGGTCAAGAAATCGGTCGGGTGGGGAAGCGTTAGCTTCAGGTGGTTTTGGATGTATATTTAAGCCCGCGTTAAAATGTAAAGGTAAAGATACTCGAATAGATGGAGTTAGTAAAATGTCAATTGAACGTCATGGAGAGCAGGAAATGTTAGAGATTGACCGAATAAAAGAGAGATTAACGACTGTAAAAAATCACCATCAATATTACTTGTTAGATGTTGAAATGTGTAAGCCTGATAAACTGACAGATGAAGATAAAAAACAGTTTGATAATAAATGTTTCGCTTTAACACGGTATAACATAAGTGAGAAGAATGTTAATAATAGATTGGATAGACTAACTATACTCAATATGCCAGACGCTGGTATTGATTTACATGACTGGATTGTGGGTAGTGGAAAAATAACGAGAGAAAAGATGTTTTTATTAAATGATTTAGTGATCCGGTTACTTAAATATGGTGTTCGTCCAATGAATAAGGCTGGAGTTATACATCACGATTTAAAGGATAGAAACATTATGATAGATAAACATCTAGATACACGTATTATTGATTGGGGATTAGCAGGAGTTGTGAAAGATAATAAGATTCCCGAGGAAATTATGAATCGTCCTTTACAATTTAATACACCTTTTTCTTCTATGGTATTGTCGAATGAATTTAAATTAAATTATAATGTCTTTTTACAGCGAGTAAAAGACGGGATAATATTGTTTAACAGTATGAATGTTAGAAATTATGTCATAAATGAATACTTGATTAAATTATCTAGGTATTATGATTATTCAGTGGATAATATTATGTTATTTAATATGATTTTCTCTCTAGGCATTAGTAACGAGGCATATTTATCTGAAGTGAAATATAATGACCTGATTGAATACGGATACTATCTCTATTATTTATCCAATTATATAACTGATATTTTAATGAAATATACCAATGCTGATATGGAGTTCGATATGGATACATATTTTATGGACGTATACATATATAATAGTGATGTATTTGGACTAATGACTGTATATTACAATTATTTTGAGGTAGATTTGGCAAATATAGAGTTAGAAGAAGAGACCAAACAAATATACTTGAACAGAGTTCGGTCACTACTCGTAGAACATATATATTCAAATGGTGGAGAGAAAATAAACATAAATAAACTAATAGGTTCCATTAAAGACCTGAACGGAATAATAAATTATGATAACCCATTTTCTATTTCTTCTTTTAAACGTAATTATTCTATTAGCAACGATATTAATAACTTACCCAAGGCAGATGATTTAATTAGTCGAAGCAATTCCAAGTCCAATAATACGTTGAAAATAAAACCAAAAAAGAAACCAAAGACAAACAAGAAACCAAAGACAAACAAGAAACCAAAGACAAACAAGAAACCAAAGACAAACAAGAAACCAAAGACAAACAAGAAACCAAAGACAAAATAAAAGAAACTGAAAAAATAAAAATAATGGGAAACAGTCGCAATAATATTGATAAAAATTAAACTTTATAAATATTATATTATAGTATATGAAATTAGAATTTTTAATTTTAGCGGTATCTGGTTTTTTTATAGCAAATACATATTATGATGGAAATTATATCAAAATATTACAGTCTTGGCAAAAGTATTTTAAAATGGCTGGATTCGCCTTTGCTGGATTAAGTATTTATTTGTATTTAAAAAAGAACCCATATCAATCCCAATCGCTTATTCATGAACTAACTAACATTGTAAAGTTTATGCCAAGTGCCAAATCAACATTGGACATTTTTACTCCATTTACCGACTTTACAAACCAAACCCCTTTTATGGGTGGTGGAGGAGGTGGAGGTAGTGGAGGATTTGACCAGCAACAACCACAAATTAACCGTATGATGGAGTCTGGTAAAACCGGAACAAAAAGATGTGTTAGCGAGACAAAAAAGAAATTTGTCGCTTCCCAGCAAAGTTGGAAATGTGGCCATTGTCAAAAACAATTGCCAGCGTGGTTTGAAGTAGATCATAAAATACGATTAGATAATGGAGGTTCTAACCATGTCGATAATTTAGTAGCTTTATGTAGAGATTGTCATGGACGAAAAACAGCAATGGAAAACCTTTAATTTATTTCTAATGGTTTATTAATGGGCAACAAACAACAAAATAAAACAAATATATTAATAGGAGGAGATTCACCAACTGAAAAAAAAGAACCACCTATATTTGATTCAACGGCCACAGAAACTATGGGAAAAATAATAAATATCATAGGATATGTATGGGCTTTGTTAAAATTTTACACATCTACTTATAAAACGGAAGTCGGACTTTTAATTGGTATGTTAGTCTATGTTATCACAATTATCATAATCTACACGACCAATCCATACGAATTGATTACTGAAAAGAATGGAGGAGCAAGCATATTTTTAAGTTTATTAGGAGGGTTTTTAATAATCATCGCATTTTTATTTTATCAAAAAAAGAAGGACACGTTTGAAAATGTGGAAAATGTGGGGGTACTCAGTTATTTTGGCAAGGTATTTACATCCATATTTTCGATTATTTTAATAATAGCCATCGTCTATTTTTTATTCAATATGGCCTCGTATTATACGAATTTTAGTACATACTTTCTGTTTGGATTGAATATTTTAATAATTGTTGGCTTATTAACGATAGCAGTCAAATATTTTGGTATACATGGAGGAGAACCTAGTAAAACTAACCCATCATGGGGTAAATTATTATTGAAAATAATAACGTATGTCCCTTGTTTATTACTAGATTTAACAGATTATATTAAATACCAATATCAACTCACTACTAAGCCAATTGTGATTATTTTACTAGTTGAATTAGTACTAATTGGGTTGTATTTTATATATCCTTGGTTAATGGAACAAATACTAACACATAATTCACAACAGTTATTAAAACAACCAACCAATTTAAATGTGGAAACTAATTTAGGAACATTTCGTAATGTAAATTTTGTAGATGATAAATTTCAGTATCAGTACGCCGTATCAAGTTGGATATATATTGATTCTTTCCCACCGGAAACTAATTCTAGTTATGATAATTATACGTCATTATTAAATATAGGAAACAAACCAAATATTTTATTTAATGTAGCAAAAAATAAGTTACGAATTAATATGGAAACAGAAGGTAAAAATGAAAAAATTGTTTACGAGACAACCGATTTTAATATGCAGCGATGGAATAACATAATAGTAAATTATGACGGCGCGACGCTAGACATTTTTATAAATAACAAATTAGTTTCTTCTACTCCAGGTATTATTCCTTATAACGATGACACAATGATGACCGCTGGCACGACATCTGGTATTTATGGAGGCATATGTAACGTAACATATTATAGGAATGCGATTTCAAGAGGTAAAATTAATTGGGCATACAACTCTGTAAAAAAATTAAATCCTCCATTAATTTAGAAAATTTCTAACTGTATATTATATTATGGCTATGTCTGTTATGAATATTGTAATAGGAATTGTATTGGTATTATTATTAATCATTCTTATAAGATGGTTTATCGGAGATAAAACAAAACTGGTCGGTTTAACTGATGGCAAAAAGGTTACAAAAATTTTAGCGAGTGATTTGGCGCAGAGTAATGCGTCCAATTACGCATATTCTGTTTGGTTTTACATCGACGACTGGAGTTATAGATACGGCGAGCCTAAGATAATTTTAGGAAGATTAGATACAGAACTAAACCCAAGTCCTTCTATTGTTTTAGGAGCAATTGAGAATAATCTAAAGGTTGAAACAACAGTTTATCCTTCTGCTCAGTCCACTGCTACTTCGGCTTCTACCCACACATGTAATGTAGACAACGTTCCTGTTCAAAAATGGGTCAATGTCATTGTTAGCTTATATGGACGAACAATGGACATATATATAGACGGAAAACTTGTAAGAACATGTGTTCTACCCGGTGTTGCTAAGATAGCAAACGACGCACCCGTATATGTAACGCCTCAAGGTGGGTTTTCCGGATATACCTCTAATATTCATTACTATGCCAATTCATTAAATCCACAAGAAGCATATAATATTTATCGTAGTGGATATGGAGGTGGGAGTATTGATTTTCCGTATCAAGTTAGAATAGAATATTTAAAGGACGGACAACAACAAGGTAGTTTAACACTTTGAGTAATAAAACTATTCGTACTACTATTTAACAAAAATAATTAATAATAAATGTAATATTATATCTAAATTTCTTGTGTATTATATATAAGAAATGTCAGAATTTGGAACGATTTCATCTGGAGCAGGAACATTTGATAATTTTAAAAATAATAATGTTGTGAATGGAACAAAGGAGTTTTTAGACTCAAATAGTTTAGTAGCAAAAGTTGCTTTCTTATTACTAGTTTTAATCGTATTTATTATTGCTATAAGATTTAGCACTCAATTGTTAGCATGGTTATTTTCATATAACAACTCACCGTATTTAATCAATGGTATGGTAAATGCTAAAAATATGACGGTAATTCCACAGGACCCAAATACAAATGGTTCTGTGCCGATTGTTAGGTCAGATAACCAAGAAAAGGGAATAGAATTTACTTATTCAGTTTGGTTGTTCATCGACGACTTAGTGTATCAACAAGGTCAATACAGACACATATTCCATAAGGGAAATGACAATATTAATTATACAAATCAACCGATTGGAATGAATCATCCCAATAACGCCCCTGGATTGTATATTGCCCCAAATACCAATGCTTTAGTAGTAGTTATGAATACATTCAATGATGTCGAAGAAAGCGTGACTATTGGAGATATTCCTATTAATAAATGGGTGTGTGTCCAATTGCGTATTGAAAACCATAATTTAGACACATATATCAATGGTAAATTGGCCAAGAGACTGATTATGAAGGGCGTGCCTAAACAAAACTATGGTGACGTATTTGTAGCAATGAATGGTGGATTTTCTGGATACATTTCCGAATTGAGATATTTCAATTATGGTTTAGGCACGGGTGAAATTCAAAGTATTGTAGATAATGGTCCAAATCTTAAAATGGTGGGTCAAGATATGACAAAAAGTATGCCCAAATATTTGTCTCTACGATGGTTCTTTGCTGGAAGCAAAGATGGATATAATCCTTAAATATCTACCGATGGTTTATCTATCTACTATCTACCGATGGTTTATTTATCTACTATCTACCGATGGTTTATCTATCTACTATCTACCGATGGTTTATTTATCTACTATCTACCGATGGTTTATCTATCTACTATCTAATAAATTAGATAGAATATAATAACAATATTCTCAATTGTTATTATATAGTTAGTAAATGTCTTGTTCTCCTCTACAATTTTCGACTTTATATGAATTAGATGGAATAAATGGTTCCCATATGGTTAACGGAAACGAACATATATTTACATTTGATATTAGTAACTCAATAACCTTTTCAACTGCAAATTGTGAAGATTACAATGTCATCTATATAGCAAACGTTCTTGTTGTCGGGGGTGGCGGTTCTGGAGGAGAAAAATCTTCACCTGGAGTAGACCCTTTTGGAGATAACATTGAAGGTGGATTGACAGGTGGAGGTGGAGGTGGAGGCGGCGAGGTTATATATAATACTAATCTTACGCTTTTTCCAAATATCCCTTATTCTGTCACCATTGGAAGTGGTGGAGCATCGGTTGGAGGAGGACTGATTGGAAACAACATTCCGGGGAACGATGGTGGCGCGTCTTCTATAATGGGATATATTGCTAACGGTGGTAAGGGTGGAGGCGCAGCTACTGCCTTTACTGCGGGTATTGGTGGAAACAGTGGTGGAGGACCAGGCTATGATGGTAAAGGTGGTGATGGTGGTTTAATATTCACAGAAACCGGAATATGTAGTTATAGTGGTAATTTTGGCCGTTTAGTAAATGGTGTATATTATGGTGGAGGTGGCGGTGGCGGTTCATTTGACAGTCAAGGAGACTGTGGTAATGCTGATGATTCAGCTGGTAATTGTTTTGGGCGAGGTGGGTATGGTGGCGCAGGAGGGGGAGGGAATGGAGCATTTGCTCTACCAGTTCCATGTCGTACCGTTAGTCCTATCTCTGCTTCAAGTTCATTGAATGGAACATCTAATTCAGGTGGTGGAGGTGCTGGCCAAAATGGAAACACAGAGGAAAGAAATTTTTCAGGTACAGGTGGTAGTGGGTTGGTAATATTATATGTATATTATATTGTCTCGGCTCGGAATGGTTGTACGTGGAATATGGATTTAGCAAACCAAACAACCATATGGTCAAGAGCATCTGGCGATTGTGTTGATTTAAGTGGAGCAACTTTACCAAATGGTAATCCAATGACATATGATGATTTAAGTGAAAAACGTAAAGCAGTGATATTTCAATATAAACAAAATAGTGCCGGTTTTTCTAAAAAACAGACCTATTCTAGACTAGCAAGAGGACTTGGACGACAACCTGGACAAACATTCGCTAGTCAAAGTCAAACACATACATATTCAAATACACAGAATTTGGTATTGGACAATTCGGCGGTATTACTATGTCCGAATGTTACTAAAAACTGGGCGTTAACAAATCAAAATAATACTCCTGGCCCAGTCAGAAGAATTACAAATTATCCGACGGTACCATTGACTAATTATATTGTTCGTCGGACCTATTTAGCAGGAGGAACAAAATGGCCACAGTATGCTTGGGCTCCTGGTAATCTCGGATTTCCTGTAGGAAAAAAGGGGCGCAATCTTTAGATATATGCGTAAATAAAATTATCATCAAAGTATGTGATATTTTTATTTTATTTTATTTTATTTTATTTTATTCTCTCAACGATGGATTTACACAAATAGATTGCGAAGGGAAAATATCACCCGACATACATACATCTCCATCTTTTACTTGAATACAACTGCGAAATCCTCTATCTTCGCCAATATAACAATAACCAGACTTACCTGAACCTATTCTCTGCGTAGAACTAGTTGCGTCATCAGGTATAGGTTCACTATTGTATTCAGCATCAGCTAGAGCACTAGATAAAGATGAAGATAATGTATTTACATATTTATTACTAGATTGTGACGGCTGTTGCTTGCCAACTGAGCCTTGATTTATATCTAACTGCCCTTGAATAACGTTAATACCACTTTCTACTGTTCCTGCCGCAACATCTATACCCAATTTGGCCCCAGCAGCAGCAACTTGCGTAACATCCTTGGTAGATTCAGTGACAACATAACCCAAACTTTCTAGAATATTTTTAAGAAGAGGAGCCAGCGCTTCTTTAATAATTTGAAGAAAATCACCTAAATAAGAAAAAATATTCACTCCTAAAAATAATAGAATCAATACAATCATTCCTATTCTTGTATAATTTGTATTACCGTTTGTAGAAAAATACCCATTATTAGAATTAGATTGTGATATTTTAGGAGATGCTTCTATATCCACTGTTATACTAGATGGGATATTATTGCTAATACGTTCCATATATAAAAATGAATATATAAAAATAAAAATAAAAAAACTAGGTATAATATAAATGGATTATATCGTTTCGGCTTTTTCAATGTTGGCATTAGATGGTATTTATTTATCTAGTATCGGGGGAACTTTGTTTGGTAAAATGGTGAAAAATATTCAAAAAGAAGAAATGACAATAAATCTATATGGTGCCATAGGTTGCTATATATTGTTAGTATTGGTTTTATATAAATTTATTATAATGGAACGAAAGCATCCTAGAGATGCGTTTATATTGGGATTGTGTGTATATGGTGTTTTCGATTTTACAAATATAGCCATTTTTAAGAATTACAAGTGGTTTCCTGCCATTGTAGATACATTGTGGGGTGGAATTTTATTTTATTTAGTAACATTTATTACCTATAAAATAATGTCGATTAGATATTAAATTTAATTTCGAATAACTGTATTCATATTATTTAATAATTCTAATTTTTCAAATGTTTTCTCTCTGTTGCTCTTTTCGACACCCATAAATAAATAATCTGTTACTGGTGCTTGTTCGTTTTTTTTAATTTCCCTGTAGATGATATTTATTTTCTTTGTAATGTTATCTAAATTTGACTTGTTTTCAATAATATCAATGTTGGATTCGAATTTGTCAGTCAAGAGAGAAATAGCAAAATAAAGCAAGTATTTTCTCTTCTTTTTAGTACCAGATGTATAACGCACACAAAATAACTCAAATAAACTTTTCAATATTTTTTTAGCTATCTCGTTTTTACTTGTAGAAATTGTGTGAAACAACACATCCCATATCATCCAGATTGGTTCTTTATGACATTTTTCATCCACTACAACAAATGTCCTTTTTTCGCAAATACAAAATTCCTTCTTTTTCTTACATAAACTTTCAAATTCCATAATCCATTCTAACCAATAACATGCTTCTAATGAATTTGACGAATCTTTAGAAACATGATAAGCGAATTCATTTGTAGCAATAAAAAGCTCCTTAGGGTCATCTTTTTGAAAAATGGCTGTCGCATATTGAACTGTAGGAGCCTTTAATTTATTAGACATAGAAATCATATCAAACTCATCCTGTTTCTTTATTTTGATACTTTCAATAGAATGCTTCTTTTTTGAGTTACAAAGAACCGTTATAATTTCGGCAAATAATTTTCGAACTTTGGCGTTGTTTCGCATATCCAATTCAACACCAATATATGTAGAAATAATATCTTTAAAAATCTTAAATCGCAATTCCAAATAGATGGGTAATTTAGGATTACCTAAATGAATATGTTTTCCGACAAAATTTAAAATGATATCCCATAAATCTATGAAACATCCACAACAAATAAATTCGGCACTCCAATGTAATGCTTGTTCAATTTTTCCAGTAGATAAACTATTTAGTAATTCCTTTTTAACATCCGTTCTTTTAAATTTAGAAAAGGTAATACCATTAAATTCCTTTTCACTTCTTATATCATTAATTTCATATTCATTCATATAACTTTTCCGATAAAAAAAATAACATAAATATACATATAAGATGGATATGAAAAGCTTCTATTCGCCATTTATAAAAATATACAATAAAATAGAACGATTCTTGTATAAAATGCCAATATGGGTTCATTTATTAGTTGTATTGATAGTAATATTTATTTTAGTGAATCTTTACAAATCACATACACCGGTTAAAGAAGGTTTTATCGACCAGAAAGAGAGTTTTGTGGTGAAAAAAGGCATTAATTTATTTGATGATTTCTACGTAAATATATACGATGAATTGTTTTATAAAGAGATAGTAAATCAATATGAGGTGGGTAGTATTGAAAATATAACTAAACCAACTACTGAAAGTAATATTTTGATAATTGGAAGTGGAACAGGACATGTTGCGAATGAATTTCATAAACAAGGAAGTAAAGTGATTGGGTTGGATGAGTCTCAATCGATGGTAAAATATGCTAAAGAGGAATATCCTGAAATAAATTTTATTCAAGGAAGTCCACTGAAATCTATGACATTTGAACAAAAACAATTTACACACATTGTTTGTTTGAATATGAATTATTATTATTACAAAGATAAAACGGCCTTATTACAAAACGTATTTAACTGGTTAAGACCTGGTGGGTTTTTTATAGTTCAACTCGTAGACAAAAATAAGTTTGACCCTGTCGTGCCAGCAGCAAAACCATTTATTATGGTAAATCCTCAGAGCTTCGCCGAAAAACGAATCACTACCTCAAATGTAGTATTTAATAATTTTGATTACAAGTCGGATTTCCAAATATTTCCAAATGATGTGGTTCAGTTTCAAGAAATTTTTAAAGATACTACGCCTGGTTCTAAAAAAACGAGACAAAATATTCATAAAATGTGGATACCCTCTAAGCAAACAGTTATCAACCAATGTAAAGAGGTAGGCTTTATTACTTATGCTCAAGTCGATTTACTTATGGCACAAATGGAACACCAATACTTGTATATATTCCAAAAACCGGAATAATTCAATAACATTCAATAACATTCAATAACATTCAATAACATTCAATAACATTCAATAACATTCAATAACATTCAATAACATTCAATAACATTCAATAACATTCAATAACATTCAATAACATTCAATAAAATAAATCTGTCATAGATTTATTTTATTGTTATCAATAACAAAATACATTATAATTAAGAAATAATTACCATTCTACCCATATACATACCATAATACTATGGAAATAATGCTTCCAATGGCAAATCCATTACCGGCCAATTGTAACGTTTTTCCAATACATAAAATACCATTATATGGGTATATCTCATAAATTTATAAGATGCCTTCATTTATATATCTATATCTAGACAATATTAAATTACAAATATTATTGTTTCATAAATAATTTTACACATTCCCAAACTTTGGCTGATTCTTGAAGATTAAAAGCTCCTCTTTTTTGAGCTAAATGAAGGAATGATACCATGACGTTCAATGCGACGTTCTCATCTTTAATTTCAATATTTGTTATATTTGGTTGTTGCGGTTGTTGCGGTTGTTGCGATTGTTGCGATTGTTGCGATTGTTGCGATTGTTGAACTGGAGGTTGCTCTTTTTCTATAGTCTCCATCGAAATACTATTATTTTCCATATGATAAATAATAATATATTTAATTATAATATTAAACGTATTATCGTGTATAATTTAATTTATCTTACATATTTTCCTACTCGAGCAAAAGAATCGACTATAAAGATAATGAATATTCCTAAAAAGGAATACAATATTAACTCTTCGGTTACGTTTCCAGTTTTTTCATCGTGTTGCTCTTCCAATAAGTATATTATTTGGTTTAATTTTGTTAGCAATTCATCTTTATTTACACCATTTGGGCTAGTATCATCCGAACCTTGATTAAAATATGGTACATATTGTTGATAATATTGTTTCGCATATTCACTTGGTAATTGTGTAAAACCTTCCTTTTGTGTTTCTGGTTGGTTATGGTAATTTGGTGACATTTGTTGTTGCGCATCCATTCTCTCGACCATACCATTTTCCATATTATGTGGCATACTATTTTCCATCCGTTCTACACCAACTGAACTAGGGTGGTGAAGCGGTTGAAAATTACTTAAATTACTTTCTTCATCATCGTCATCATCTGGCTCTTGAATTCGTTTTCTCATTACATCAACATTATTAGTTGGTTTAATTGGCTCACGTCGCTTTAATGTCTTATTTCTCATACCTTCTCTTTTTTTCTGAATAATATTATTTTCTATACTTTCATTATTAAAATCAGATGCATACATTGCTAAAGACATTTACTTATAAAAAATACAGATAATAATTTAATCAACCTACGGAAAAATTATATTTTTAAGTTATATAAGAATGACTCGTTTGTTTAACTTCAATAATGTTTTAGGACAATTTGTATTTGTTATATTTATTATAATAGCTGCTCATTTTCATATTTTAGCAGGAGTATTAGCAGTTTTATTAGTCATTTCTATGAATCAGTATGTAATTGAGGGTATGGAAAATAACGATGATTCTTCTAAAGAATACAAAGAAGAATCTCCTATCTCTATGTTTAAAACAAATAATTGTAAAAATGGAATTTTGATGAAAGATGGAAAGGAGATTACATCTGATTTAATCAAAACTAGTTTTCCTGATATTAAATTTTCAGGAGACACATGTAATCCATGTGATGAAGAGTGTCAGTTTGAAATAGTTTCATCCGTCGAACAACTAACTAATGAAGAAAATTTACGACCACAAGACTCTAATACTCAACCAGTTGACCGAGAGCTGGTAATAAAAAAACAATAGACAAACAATAAAATAATGACATATTTTATATGAATAAACTAAAACTACTAATTGTACTGATTATATTTGTTATATCGATAGTTTTTGTACCTCCAAAACAAGAAGGTTTTACTAGTTATTTTAGACAAACTGTACGACCTCATCTGCGTACGTTCAGAAGTGCTCAAGAGACATTTACGTCTCATTTTAATACGAATTTTAAAGATTTTGGAAGAAGATTAGGTTTGTTTTAGAGAAATACTTTTTCTAATGATAATATATATATTATATAAATGTTTGAATTTTTAGATGTATTAAATAGTAGTAAATATTTTACAGGTGTTATGATGATTTTATTAAACATTGGTTCTAGATTTGTTGAAATTAAATTAAGTGATTCAATGGAAGCGTATATTAAATACAATGTAGCCAGAGAGGTTCTTATATTTACGATGGCTTGGATGGGTACAAGAGATATTGTCGTAGCACTTACATTAACTGCTGTCTTTGTTATTTTATCGGAATTCTTATTAAATAATAAAAGTAAGTTCTGTGTTTTGCCAGATAAATATCTCCGCATTAATGTTGACACAAACAAAGACGGAATCATTAGTGACAGCGAAATTAACAAGGCAATCGAGACACTTGAAAAGGCAAAGAAACAAAAGGAAAAAGAGAGAAATTTAAACTTATTAAATCAGTACCACAGTTTGACCGATAATTGAATTTATGGTAGATAGTAATTAAGAAATAATATATTATTATTATAAGATGAGTAATAATATATTGAAGGTTACATTTGATGCCTCTACCATAAATGGAGTTATTGTCACAGATATGAAGTATAGTCCTAGTATGTCCAACCCCAAATTATATAGTTTGTTTCCCAATATATTTTTTATACCTTCCATTAAATTAAAACGGGACTTGTTTGACAAGAATTTAGGTGACGATGACATAAAAAAAATATTTCTTTCTTCTGCCCAACTTGATAATTTTATTACTATGCTACAAGAAAAGAAAATGTATCAACCTATTACTATAGCTGATGCGCAGAAGAAAGGTATTATCTATAACAACATTAAATTTATATTGGACTTATTTTTCAAAAAAGGTGCTAGCTTTTTTATATATCAATCGCAATATGCTATCAACAGTTATAATTGGAACAATAAATATGTAATAACACCAGTTCCTGGACAGAAATCTCCGATTGTCGAAATTAAGATAAATTTTGTATTACACAAGGGTAATGACTTGTCGTTTATAGAATCTACACGATTGAATTGTATGCAAAAGAGAGAGGGTATTGTGACTGATTATTATTCTTTAGTTGGATTAGATAAACCACTTGGTAAAACGGCTCCATTAAGCGAACGTCCGGTTGATACATTGAATAAACCTAGACATCCACCACCTGTAAAAAAAACAGTCACCACTACTACCACTTATACTGGTGGAAAACGAACTGACAATAGAAGGCGAACGAAAAAAAACAGAAAGTAGTAACTTAAAAAAAGGCACTATATAACTCGAATATGTGTAAATATGCGAAAAATAAATATTTAATTCTTATATAATAATTAAATGTTTGTGAAAATAGATTCTATATATGATTTTATCTCTGTCTTTGCTCTCTTGGCAAACATCTATATTTTATTTAGTTTAGAACCTACATTGATATTGGGTTCTGGGCTATGTTTATTTTTTCATGACTTTATAAAGGAAGTAACTACTGGATGGTATGCTCCAATATTTAAACGACCAAATGGCGCTATGGATTGTTCGCTTTTTAACATGGGTGGATTAGTCGACCATAAATCCGGGTTTCCGTCAGGTCATGTTACGTCAATCTCATTCTTAATGAATATGTTATGGTTGCGTAGTACAAAAAATAACTGGACTAGTATATTCGTCTATAACTTTCCTATCATTTTAATGGGGTATGCCCGTATTATGAAAGGTTGTCATAATTTAATTCAGGTGATAGCAGGTTATTTATTAGGATATATAGTAGCCAAAATACTATACATTTACGAAAATGAGATAAATATTATTTTTAGAAAAATAATAAAATTGAAGACAATAAGGTAATAACTGATTGTGTCAAATACTAAAATATGTCCATCTTATTGGTTGACTTGGAAAATGTTTGTTCCGGTGAAATCGTAAAGCGACCCTCACAGCAATGTAAAACGCCATATGTAGCTGATGTTAAATTACAAGATGGCTCAACCATCCTAGGACATTCTCCTTCTCTAGGATGTTGTGGATTAGCAGATAAGGGTGCTACGGTTCTTATGACACGGAGTAATCAAAACAACTCGAATAAGCCTACTGTATGTAGTCATAGAATCGACATGGCAATTTATAAAGAACAAGATAGAGAAATTATTATTGGGATAAATCCCAAATTAGGAGAAACTATCGCAGAAGAAGCACTGAAAAGAAACTGTATACAAAACTTGATGAATGTAAAATCGTATACTCGTGAAGTTAAGATTATGAATTCTAGATTTGATTTTGCTGGGATAGATGAAAATGGAATACCATTTGTATTAGAGATAAAAAACGTCCCACTGGCTGATTATGTCGATGTTCCAAAAAAGGAACGCAAACATTATACAGCCGAATGTGAAAATAAACGGTTTGATGAAAAAATTGCTTATTTTCCAGATGGTTACAGAAAAAAAAGCACTGATGTAGTTAGTCCAAGAGCATTGAAACATATTCAAGAACTAGAAGAAATTGCCAAGTCGGGTAAAGTTCGCGCCATATTGTGTTTCATTATTCAACGAAATGATGTGAAACATTTTCAGACTTCAAATGTGGATTTAATATATAAGGACGCCGTATATCAAGCGTCTCTGAATGGTGTAGAGATTAAAACGATTCAAGTTGAATGGACAAAGCAAGGACAATGTTATTTTATTAGAAACAATTTACCAATATACTTACGTATGGAAGCTGAAAATAAAAGTGAAAACTAGTATACACTTACAATATTCAATTATGTTAGTCTCTAATTAGACAATTGGATAATGATTTCTAAAAGGTAGATTACACCTTTTAACATTTCAAACGCCGATTATTCTTTTGAAAAAAGTGTTAATATATTGTCTATATTTTTGTGATTATCATATACAAACCATTTCTTATTATA
>Ga0209390_10000541_pt1 | contig 74842 bp, 75 predicted proteins | sample BON01_FD_187212 | JGI IMG/M metagenome (GOLD analysis project Ga0209390, IMG submission 187212) | Freshwater microbial communities from Lake Bonney liftoff mats and glacier meltwater in Antarctica - BON-01 (SPAdes) (version 2) | ecosystem: Environmental > Aquatic > Freshwater > Ice > Glacier...
TGCCTTTATTTTCGTGCCAGGGCTGGAGCCTCGGAACAAGGACAACCAATTCACATAGTGCGAATTATACGTCGCTATACGTCGCCTTAGAACTCGTACTCTTTTTCTGAGTCCGCATCACCACCAATAGACGCTCGGACAGCATCTTTTTGTGCAGCGACGGTTGCGTCAGGCCCCGTTAGTTTCAAAAAGTACACGTTCTTATCCTTCAGATTCAGAATAATACCAATCGTTCGCTGGCCTGGAGTTGGCGTTGTCTTGCTGGCGAACGGTGGGCCACTCGTCTTTCCGAAAGTGCCGGAGATGTTGACGAGGAAGTATTCGTTTTCTCCTGCCTTGCCTTGATGAACTTCGGCTTCTCGCCCTTCCGCACTGAACTGGCCAACCCAGCGAACGATATTCGCATCGGTCCCACCACCGCCTCCAGAAAATGACGAGACCGCTAATTCACCTTTTTCCTTGTCACCTTCGGCAGCCGGAATTTCGAAGGTCGCCAGTCTCATGGCTCGAGGGGCATCCGATTGCTTCCATGATTTTGGAACCTTCAGGTCCAGATCAGCGATTTTGACATCAATCGTTTCTTCTGGTTTTTTCTTGTCGTCCTTGCCAGATTTCTCGGCGGCAGCGGCAGCTTTTGGCTTTTCGTCTTCGGCACGAATGACCGTCGTCGTCATCGCCATGATCGACATGGACATGGAAGCCGCGATCGATGCCGCAAGGGTAAATTTTGTACAGCGTGGAATTTTCATATTCATATGCTCCTGGAAGTTGAAACAGAGAGGGTACACCGAATGCGGGTTGTTGATTGCAACGTATTGTTTATCGGTTCCGGTCATTTTTCAATTGGTTGGCCACATATCAATGACAATCGGACGCAATTGACGGAAGAATCCTGGCCCCAAATCTGATACAGTCCATGCGCATTTATCTCGATTCGATACTCTTTGTGTATGGAATAGTCCCGAAAATGTCCGCCGATACAGAATTTCAGATTCGCGTTCGTCATATCGATCACGTAACTCTGGTCGTGCGGGATGTCGAAGCCAGTCGCCGGTTTTATGTTGGGCTGCTGGGCATGACTGAGGTTCCTCGTCCAGCTTTCAGTTTTGACGGTGCATGGTTTCAGGCGGGAGCAACATTGATTCATCTGATCGCCCAGCACGACCGCAGTGGCCCAGCGGGATACCCCGTGGAAGTTCTCGTGAAGTCCAGTCGAAATCATCATTTCGCCTTTGAAGTCGATGATGCTTACGCGGCGGCTGCAGCGCTCAAAGCGAAGGGCATTCCTTTAATTGATGACGCGAAGCTCAGACCGGATGGAGCCGTACAGGTTTTCCTGGCCGACCCCGACCATCATGTCGTCGAACTGTGTACGTCCCCGCGATCGTGAAAAACGATCAGCAGAAAGCATTGCTTTATGTCTAAAGAATATATCATCACCATGACTGCAGGAAACCGCACGGGAATCCTGTCTGCCGTCACCAAAGCTATGACTGAACTTGGCGCGGATTTGCGTGAGGCAAGCCAGACGGTCGTTCGTGGATATTTCACGATGATCTTCTCCGCAGAATTTCCCGACAAGATAGAAGAGACTGTCATCCGCGATCACCTGCAGGATGCTTGTCGACCGTTCGACATTGAAATCAGCCTGCGGGACCCATCAATTCATTTGCCGGTGTATAATGCCGCAACTGCAGAAACCAAACCGTATCGCTTGCGACTGGGCGGCAAGAACGAACCGGGAGCATTGCGAAAACTCAGCCAGGTGATGTCCCTGCATAGTGTTGATATCACGGGGATGCACGCTGTTCGGACTGGCGAAGGCGCAGGTTTCGAAATGGTGTTGCGTCTGGCAGTTCCGTCTAAATGCAAAGTCGATGCGCTGCTGCATGATTTGAACGAAGCTGGACAAGCGTTTCAAATGACGGCTGAGATCTCGGAATTCATCCAGTAGAATGACCAGTTCTGAGTCATCAACTGCTGAAATGATCATCATGGGCACCGGCACAAGTGTTGGAGTGCCCGTGGTAGGTTGTCCGTGCATCGTGTGTCGATCAACGAATCCACGCAACAAAAGAACACGGACGGGCGTTTTACTGCGTGGACCCCAGGGTGAATTCATTATTGATGCCGGCCCGGAATTGCGTCTGCAACTTGTTCGCGAGGATGCGAAACTGATTCAGGCCGCCATCTTCACGCACGCTCACGCCGACCACATCCTTGGCATTGATGATCTGAGAATCTTCGGCTATCAAATGAATTCTGCCGTCCCCTTGTACTGTGAAGAACATGTTGAAGAACAAATTCGGCAAACGTTTTCGTATGCCTTCACAGACCCCGCAACTCACTCCCACCAGTTCGCAGCGCCAAAGCTGCGGTTCGAACGCATCGTGCCGGGCACACCACTCTCCCTGCTGGGCATGGATATTCTTCCCATCCGGCTGAAGCATGGCGAATTGCCTGTGCTGGGTTTTCGCATCGGCAACGTGGCTTTTCTGACAGACGTATCGACGATCCCGCCCGATTCAAAAGAATTGCTGCAGGGCTTAGACACACTTGTGCTCGACGCGCTGCGATACGAACCTCACCCGACTCACTTGTATGTCGATGCTGCCGTCAGAATCATCCATCAACTGCGACCGCGTCAAGCCTATCTGACTCATATGTCGCACGATCTTGAATACGATGCCTTGAGGAATGAACTGCCGAACGGCATTGAACCCGCGTATGACGGATTGAAGATTGCCCTGTAACGAGCGCGGCCTGGAATGATGCTGAACGGCAACGTTTCGCATGTCCCGTCTCGCCCAGGCAAGGGGGAGCAGGTGGCCGATAGACCGGATGAGGGGTTGGATCGGTTTATTGTCAAACGACGTTGCCCCTCACCCTCGCAGGCTGTCGATTTAGTGGGTTTTCACAACCCGACACGTCAGTGAGGGATAAAATTATCAGCGTTTTTTGCCAAGCATCCCTCGCTGACGCTTCGGGTTAGGATTAAATCGACAGCCTGATCTATGACCGCGTGAAGTGTGGCTAAGTCGATGCAGCATCGCTGCTTGATTCGCCTGGCACTGGCTTAAGTGACTGCAGCATCAGCATGATCGCACCAGCCACAAGGCAACTGTCGGCAATGTTGAAAATTGGATACTCGTAAGTGCCAAATTGAAAATGCAGAAAGTCACGTACGGCTTGAGCGGGGGCTTTTGCATGGGGAGGAACGACTCCATGCAGTCCGAGTCGGTCGTAGAGATTTCCCAGCGTGCCACCAGACACGAGTGCCAGTGCGACGGTCGTCCAAAGACTGGTTGCAGCTCCGCAGAAGAACAACCAATAGATAATTCCGACAAACGCCCCGATGCTGAGTACAGCAAACACTGGCGCCATGCCCTGGCCAACTCCCCACAGCGCGCCGTAGTTCAGATTCGTGAGCAGGTCAAACTTCACCCAGGAATCGATGAGCAAATCCGAACGACCGTGCAGTCCCAGAGCGCGAAAGACTAACTCCTTGCTGCCAAGGTCTGCAGCCAGCGACGTGATGGCAATCGCGGCGTAGATGGAAATTCGATTCCCCGGCACTGTTTGCTTCGTTGGCACTGTTTGCTTCCCTGCCTGAACCGACTTCAGCGGCCAAGTTCTTTTTTTCGTTCACACTCAACGCAGTTGCGAGCGTGCGGAATTGCCTGAAGCCGTGCTTTCGGAATTTTCGCTTTGGTTTCCGGAAGCCCCTGTTCCAAACACAACTCACACAGCCCATAAGATCCGTCGTCAAATTTTTTCAGGGCATGCGATATTTCTTCGAGCACACCCTGATCGTTTTCCACAAGTTGCAGGGAAAAATCCAGATCCCAGGCATCGGAGCCCATGTCGGCCATGTGATTGGAGGATCGCTGGTCGCCGCCTGCTTCGGCACCGGAAAACGCCTCTTCCTTAAGTTGTTCGACGTCACCTCGAAGGCGAGCCTGAAGCAAGCGAAGCATTGACCGAAATGCACTTAATTCTTCCGGCTTCATTTTGTCGTAATCCCGCAAGTTATGGAAGGGCGGTTCAGGATGCTGGAGAGCTTCCCGGAGTGGGCCGGATTATTGAACGGTAGTCTTCGAGCGTCAAGGAATTGAGTGCCAGGCAACGGAAACTGCGTCAGAAGTTGCAGAATTGGAGGAGAAATCGTCAGAATCCGATCGGTCAGCGGGCAGTTTGTTCAGGAATCGCGATCAATGGCCGGGCTAGGGCGATTCCAAAATCGGCCTACGCAGTAACTTAAATCACTCACTTACGTTTCGGGTTGTGATATCTCTCGGCCTTCTGCAAAAGTTGAGCTGCTCAACAAGAGTCACAGATTCAACAGTTCGACAGCGCGATTGCGATCACGCACCAAGGCTGGATCGGGATGTTGCGTCTGCAGGCGGGCATCCAGTTCTTCGATGGCCGCGTGCAGTTCAGACTCCGCAAGGTGCCGATCATCGCTCAGCAAAAGAAGCTCCGCGTGGCGAATCAGCCATGCACTTTTCAGCCGTGATGTGCTGAGTTCCAGATCAATCATGGTCTTCGCTTCGCGAATCATACTAACGGATCTCGCCTCCGAATCACCAGGATGTCGAATGGCACCAATCAGCGCATCACACAATGCCGCTTTAATGACGGGACTTTGTGTTCTTGTGTCAGCGATCCTCAGTCCTTCGATGCTGGCGACGTATTGTTTGCTGCGTTCTTGTGCTTCCGCACGCCACAGATACCATTGCACTTCCGGCTTAGTTTCAAGCGCCTCGGACAGATCTTCAATGGCGGACATCCAGTTTTCGGCGGCGAGGTGGATTTCGCCACGCAAGGCCAGACTGGCGATTCGCATCGCCGTATCTTTGCTGTGCAATAACGGTTCTATGGTCTCCAGTGGCTGCTTGTAATGAGAAACTTCTTCGTCGAATGCTGAAGCAGATTTCAGTAGCAGCAACTGCAGTCTTGCCAGTTCCAGGCGAGCGATCTCCATCGAACAGTCCAGCCGAACGGCATAGCCCAGATCTGCCGCCGCGTGTTTGTAGTCTCGCATCGCGCGAAATTCCGTCGCACGGCGGAAGAGGAGATCGGCTGTCGGTCCGTTCCGAAGGATCGCGGTATTTAACGTTGTGAGGACTTCTTCGGGGCCATCGTGAGCGATGACATTTTGTGACAACACCAGAATGATGGTCAGGATCGCAGCGAGCGACTTGGTTATGCTGCACACCGAGTGAATTGAAGTTCTTGTTCCGAGGCTCCTGCCCTGGAACACACTGCCCCGGAGGCTCCTGCCTCCCAAGTCTGCCTGTGGAGGCAGGAGCCTCCGGCACATGGCGTTCCAGGGCTCGAGCCCTGGAACGAGAATCAAGGCACTCGCTGCTGGTCCCAGTCGAAGCTTGTGAGAACATTGTAAGGTCATGTGGCAGCCGCTCAATGGCACTCGATTTCCCATAGTAGACCTCACTCTCCGAGTGAGGCTGGCCGCAAAACGCGGCCTTTGGCATTCGTCACTCGGAGAGTGACGGCTACTTTAATCGCAAAGTGTGCGGCATTATTCCGCCGCTCGCGGGACAGCCAGAAGATACGGATCCAACGTAAAGTCGCTGCTGCCGATATTCGAGTTGTGGCCTTCGACGGACAAAATGTTGTCATCCTCCATGAGATACTGTTTTGCGTCTTTCAACGGGAAATACTCGTACCCGTCCGCTTCATGGCTTTCGATATCCCCGGCAGTTGCACCGTGGCCTTTTTTAACGCCGACCCGGAGTACTTCATGGCCGTTCAAATAAGCGATGAATGCATCGTCGTAGCTGATCGCTAAGCCCAGTTCGCTGATCTTTTCTGTTGCGCCAGGCGGCAGTTCGAAATCAGTGCGAGCATAAACCACCGTGTATTTCTTTTCCATATCCTTGAGCTCGGTTACGTCATCGCTGTCTCCAAAACCAATGCCCACCGTTCCGGATTTCCATCCACCAGCGTCGTTTGGGATGAACCCAAGGGCCGTCCATTTTTCGGGCGGATGGCTTCCGGCCAGGTAGTCCCAATCGGAATTCGGCTTGATCAGTTCAACCGCCTTCTTCGGGAAAGGTGTCATCTCCGACTTATTGATGCGTGGCTTGTCGATCGCCACGGAATAGAGCGGCAGAGTTCTTGGTGACTTCACAATCTGCGGCACGACAGATCCTTGTTTCACGATACTGAACAGATCGCGCTCGTCACCTCCACGATTCACCATCACACCCGTCAGAGTGTCACCATCAACATCCAGAATCACCGAGCCGTATTCCACTATGACTTGTTTCATGACTGGCGATGTTCCCACGCGACTGACTTTAGCGCCACCGTTGCCAGTCACAACCTGCACGGTCCCCTGATGAGCATGCAGTCCTTTGCTTTTGCGATACGGCCCGTCACCGATCGGGCTACCATCGCCGTCATTCAGCACGACACCTTCGGCGATCGTCGGTGTCTGATAGGCTCCGTCAATAAGCATCGAGCGTTCATAGATATGTGAATGGCCAGTCAGCACCAGATCTACGCCGCCAGCTTCCAGGATCGGCATGATCAATTCCCGCATTTCAATCAATGCTTCTTCCTTGTCGCTATCGTGCGAACCTTTGGTGTACGGAGGATGATGCCAGTACGCGATAATCCAGTCGGACTTCGCTTTTTCCAGGTCCGCTCGCAGCCATTCAGCCATCACGCCGGTCGGTGCCCGGTCAAGATCATGCGAATCCAGACAGATGAAATGCACGTTGGCATAATCAAATGAATAAAACGCTTCACTGGCCGACGGCAGACCACCCGCTTCGCCGCGTTTTGGGCAAACATAGGCATCGTAGTACGGACCAACGCCCAGCAAACCCTTTGACGTTTTGCCTTCGTGATTGCCCATCGACGCCCAGCAGACAGTGTTTCGCAGCGTTGGTTGATAGACGTTAAAAAACGTTCTTTGAAATTCTTCGTCCGTGCCTGACGGATAAGCCATATCGCCGACGTGAACATACAAATCCAGCGGATGTTTTTGTTTCGCCACATGATCCCGCATGGCTTGATACACGGCGGCTTGTCGAGCGTCGCCAGTGCCTGAATCGCCAACAACCCAGATCCGGACGGGTTTCACTTCGCCGGGTTCAGGATGAGTGCGGAAATAGTATTCAGCATCGCCACCAGCGAGTTTCTTATCTCCGTTACCGATGGCATAATAGTAAGTTGTGCCAGATTTGAGGCCCGTCAGAGTTGCGTCATACTGCACTGTTCCTTCGGGAGCGGAGTGTAGGCTGAGATCACCTGGAACCTCGCCCACTTTGGGTACTCGTCTCACAAGGATCGATGCGACAGGCAACGATTGATCAAGCTGTTCAGGATCAAGTCCGTACCGCACAATCGGTTGAGTCTCGGCGTTCGTTCGCCAGATGATCGAGACAGATGACGGCGTCGAAAGCTGCAGATACGGCCCCCGCGTAAGTGCTGGTGGCAATGCCGGATCGTCCGCTGCAACATGTCGAGACAGAACAAATATCGCCAACAACAAAGTGTGCGAATTCAGGGCAAGGTTAGTTCTCTGGTACATAGCCGGTCACCGTTCAAATGTGGTTGTCAAGTTGCGCGTCAGAAACACACGTATCGAACCCAATTGAGTTGAGCCTGAGGCGCTAGCCGATTTCATGCTGTCGAATCGGCTAGCGCCTCAGGCTCAATGGGAACTTTTCATTCTGCAGCTCGTAGATTAAGAAGTATTTGACTGTTTGCGGCGCTGGAAGACAATCTGTTTGCTGAACAATTTTTACAGCAACTTAGGTGGGCTACTCGTAACGAAAAGCCCGGCCATCTTGAAAATCGCCGGGCTTCTTTGGAGTCAACTCAGTACCACAAAGCTGCAGGCAAACTAATTTAGTTCCAGCTTCAGGCTGTCACTTCCTTCGGTCGGCACTTCCAGCGTAAGACCGGAAGTGTCGAATTCCCCAAACTCAGGAGGAATGAGCGACTTTGGGCCTGTGGTTTCTTCTGCAATCGGAGCATCATGATTTGAGGGATCAAAAACCTGCTCCTTCGCCGGTTCTGTTTTCTTGACGCTTACACGATACATCCCGGGAACTGCACCGCGATCTGGCGGAAAAGCGTCCAGACTGAACTTTCCGTCGGCATCGCTGCGACACATCGCGGCAGTACCGCCAGAAGTTTGTGATTCCAGCAGGATGGACGCAAAGTCCAAGGGCTGGCCGTTATATGTGATTGAACCAACTGCGTTCACTGTTTTAGGTCGTGCTTTTTTGGCAGCGTCTTCAGCACCTCCGCAACCAACAAGAGCAAAACAAAGTAAAGCGACAAGCAGCGATCGGGGTAAAGACAACATAAAAAAAAACTCCTGACTCAATTTCATTTCAGACGAGGCTGACGCCCAGACAATATGGAAGCCCAGAAAAATTACAGCCCGTTTGAATTGCTTCAATCGGGCTGCGTCATCGTAACAGATCAAGGCGAGCAATTAGAACTCACCAAGAACTTCGCCACCAGCTCGAGTGCCCAAGGCTCCCCAGATTCCGTATGGGCTGACGGTGCTGGATGTCGCCGCTGGAATTGTTGCGGCCTGATTACCGGAATCGATGTTCTCACTGATGAAGCGGCAAGATCCGTCCATCAACAGCACCTGAGCACCACCTGTGTGATAGCTGCTGGCATTGAAGATACCATCAGCCCAATGGTTGACGTTTGCGGTTGTGAAGCAACCAGCAGTATTTGGCGGTGTTGCTGTAGAAAACCCAGAAAAGTAAGCAGCCCCGTCACCCCAGCGATAACCTCGGGTGGTGTCGCCGCTGAAACCACCACCGGGATACGTTTTAGTCGTACCATTCCATAGTGCACGGCACGCCGCGGGGTTGGTAATACTGGCATTGGTTGCTGCGTTGCCGAATCCGTTGACATTTAAAGGGGCCGCAGCTTCGGCCATAGCAATCGTGTTGCTCGTGCCGTCCGTATTATCTCGGAAGCCATAGCACCGAAGTGCTGCAAACATCCCGCGTGTCGGGATCACGAGTGGCACGGCAGACGTATTGCCACCGCCATTGCCAGTGGCACCGTCGCCACCGCAGAACACATAGTTTCGTTTGCCTCGCAAAGCGCCCACTGGAGGACTGCTCCCCGGGTCACTTGGGCATTGAATCATAGAAAGCGGCGTCGTCCAAATCACGTTATTCGACCACGGTGGGATCGAAGTTGTGACGGCCCCAATCGATGTGCCAAGATTTGCATTTTCGAAGTACGGCAACAAAGCCACAACGCCGCTCAAGCGAGTTCGCATGTGAGTGCCACCAAGAGGCGCACCGCTACCACCTGCGAATGCCGGGAATAGACCATACACATCGGCATAGTTATGCAACGCCAGCCCGAATTGCTTCAGGTTATTCTTGCACTGGGTGCGGCGAGCCGCCTCGCGAGCCTGCTGAACTGCGGGCAAAAGTAAAGCGATTAGAATCGCAATGATTGCGATCACCACCAACAACTCGATCAATGTAAAAGCCTTGCGGCTACGATTTGCTACTCTCATTGACTGCACCTCTTGAATAAGGACGAGACAGGAAAACAAGATTCAGAATACAACACGCCAAACATTGGCCTCATAAGCAAACGCCGAATGCTACGATCAGGAGAAGCCTGAAGGCAAGTGAAACTGTCTATAAGTTCATCTTGTATGCATAAATTTTTCAGAATATGCGCAAATTTTTAAAAATCCGCCCCATTTTAATACAAATGGTGATCGCGGCAGTTTCCCATAGTACGACTTGTTCGGTGAATGAACTATTAGGCAAAGCGACGGGTGAGGTGCGTTGAGCTCGGAACTACCACAACCTGCCAATCCGTTTGCTTTTGAACCATCCGAAGTGCAGCGTTTGAATCCACGAATACGATCACGGCCGATGGCGGCAGTTCTTTCAACTGCACATGATCCCTGATCCGCCACTCGCGTTCGTCTTGCGTCCAGCCATCGCCGGTGCCGATGTTCTGGAAAAATGGTTGGTCCTGATCACTAACCTTGCGCCAGGTTTCTTCATCGCCATAGATGACAGGACGTGCTCCGGCGGATGTCAGGACATCGCGGCGAATGGCGATGCCCCAGGGTTCAAAATCGTAGCGACGACGATGACGGCGGTACGTTCGGCGTTGGCGGAATTCGTGCAGCGGTACTTCGGTAAATGAGACGACTCGATGGCCGCCACGGATCGCTTCTGATGATGCCCACAACTTGCCCTCGTTGACAATCCGCAACAATGTGGCCAACGCCGATCGATCAGACGAACGACATCCAAGAATCAGTTCATCATCGAATTCCTGTTCGTCCTGATCCGGCCATGGTCCCACCGTGGAACGCGTCCAGTGCAGTAACCATTCGTCTGGATGCGTCAGCGGTGTGCTCATTTGTATGCTGGCGACAGAAGCCGACATGCGGTCATCGGCGGCTATTTTGTCAGTCGTGATGGCAACGGATTCTGTTTCCGTGGCATCAGACTTCAACAACCATGGCACGATGCAGCCTGTCGAGTTGATCACAATTTCCGGGATCTCGCCGCTTGATTCGGACGCCAGCATCACGATGGATTTGCACCGTTCCGTGTCCTGCACGTGTTGACTTAACAACGCCTGAATCGCGCCATTGGTGCGGGCTCGGAGAACCTGAAGGCGGTTACCAGCAGCGAACAGGATTCGATCGCCGATTGGCTGATTCGGCAGTTCTGAATCCGTCGCTTCGAATGCAATCTTCATTGGTGGCGATACAAAGACGGACCAGTGTTTGCCTTGCACGTAACATTCTACGATCGAGGGTTCCGCCACGAGATCATCGTCCGTGAGTGCTGCAGCCGAATCCCATGTTTGACCGTTGGCGACATCCAACAGCCAAGTTGTGATTGCATCTTCATCAACCGGCTGTTCATGCGAATCCAGATGAAATGCCAGCGACGATCGTCCGAATAACTCTGCGGCCCGGCAGACGAAGCGGTGCGATGCGGTTCCTGTCACGGCGCATAGCAGATCAAGAGTTGGATCGGTTCGAAGCACCGCTGTGCGAAGCAAGTCGAACCACCATGATTCTTCGTCCAGCCGCTGCTTTAATCTCGATGAAATTATTGAGACTCGCCGCCGCGCTGGAATGCCCTGCGGCCAGAACAGAATTCGAGGTCCCAGCCAGTGAATGGAACATTCTGGCGACAACCATGGCATCCCCAGTGTCACTACCGGACCGACGCTGCCGTTTGCAGGCAGTTCGCAGCTGTTGAAGTCGCGTTCAAACAACATCCATCGCCATTGGTGTGCATCGGCAATGTGATCGATGGAGTTTTTCAGACTGAGCATCATCGCGTGGCATACTTCCCGCAATGCTAAAGATGTTGCATTGTTCGTCTGGTCTCTCACGCTGGTTACTCCACGGATTCTGGCTTTCCGTCTTTGTCGCCGACAATGGCCTTCAATTTCTTTTCGTCACCACTCAGCATTCGCACAATATTGGAACGATGTTTCCAAACGATCAATGCGGGGACAAGTGTTGAAAAGAGTGTCATCGGAAGTTGTTCAGGAACAAAGACTTTTTCGCCCATGATCACAATCTGAGCGACCGTGAACGACGTCACTGAAATGATTGACGCCAGTCCAACGATTCGCGATGCGGCAAACATGATCAGAAACGTGCCTAATGCAACGCCAGATGCCAGCGGTGCGATGACAAGGATGACGCCCAGTGCCGTCGCGACGCCCTTGCCGCCTCGCAGCTTCAGCCAGATGGGATACATATGCCCGACGATGCAGCAGATACCAGTCAGGATTGTCCCCAGGTGCATCAGTTCATCGCTGCATCGAGACTGCAAATACAACTTTGCGGCCAGTGTTGGCAATAAGCCTTTTAATGCATCCAGAAATAGCACCAGAAAGCCCCATTTCCAGCCAAGAATTCGGCCGACGTTGGTCGCTCCGATATTGCCGCTGCCGTGGTTTCGAATATCGTCTTTCAGAATCAAGCGACCGATGAGATACCCAAACGGGATGCCTCCCACCAAAACGGCGATCAAACAAAAACCAACAATCACGAAACCCATCTGCAGCCTGCTTGCGTTGACAACGTACCTGTTTGAGTAATCCCGAGGAGTATACTGACCCCCGAAAATTTCAACATCTTACTCGTTCGCCGGTTTTCGCCGCGAACGCAATTCCTCCAGCCGTATCCGGAACTCCGCCTCTTTGCCACGATCCACCGGATGATAATACTGACGATCGACACCCAGATAGTCCTGATTGACCCAGCCCTCGGCAGAATCATGAGCGTACTCATAGCCAACGCCATGCCCCAGCCTCTCCGAGCCGGCGTAGTGTCCGTCGCGCAGATGCATGGGCACCGGGACCAGTGTATTCTGTCGCACGTCCGCGATGGCCGCATCGATCGCTGCGTAAGACGCATTGGATTTGGGGGCACATGCCAAATATGTCGTCGCTTGAGCGAGATTGATGCGACATTCCGGCATGCCGATCGTTTCCGTCGCTTGCCATGCCGCTGTGGCGATGGGCAATCCCATGGGATCGGCGTTGCCGATATCTTCTGAAGCTGCGATCACAAGTCGCCGAGCAATAAATCGCGGATCTTCGCCGGATTCCAATAGCCGAGCCAGCCAATACAAAGCCGCATCCGGATCGCTGCCGCGAATGCTTTTGATGAAGGCACTGGCAACGTCGTAATGATCGTCACCGTTTGGATCAAACCGCAGGACTCGCCGCTGCATCGATTCTTCCACAACGGCCGCATCGACGACCCTGGTTGTTTGCGAAACCGACAGCACTGCAATTTCCAACGCAGTTAGCGCGCGGCGACCGTCGCCGTCGGACAGCGTCGCGATAAAATCCATGGCATCCGGTTGAACTTCGACGCCATGACTTGCCAGTCCTCGTTTTTTGTCATTCAACGCACGTTGCATGAGCGCGATTAAGTCGGCCTTCTGCAGTTCCTTGAATTCAAAAACCTGGCTGCGACTGATCAGCGGCGCGACAAGCGAGAAGAACGGATTGGCAGTGGTCGCTCCGATGAGCGAGATTGTTCCGCTTTCAACATCGGGCAACAGAATGTCCTGCTGACTGCGGCTGAAGCGGTGCAGTTCATCGATGAAGACAATCGTTTGAGTTCCATCGGCCGCAAGTCGATGGGCGGCGGCCTGCAGAACTTCGCGGACGTCTTTGACACCGGACGTTGTTGCGTTGAGTCGTTCAAAATGGCGACGTGTTTGTTTCGCCATAAGTTCGGCGAGTGTCGTTTTTCCAGTGCCCGGTGGTCCGTAGAAGATCATGGAACCAATGCGGTCAGCGTCCAGCATGCGGCGGAGCAGTTTTCCGTCCGCCAGAATGTGCTGTTGACCCGCAAATTCCGACAATACCGTCGGCCGCATTCGTGCGGCCAGGGGTTTGGCGCTGTCACGGTTTTGTTGTTCAGCGTCCCGGAAAAGATTCATTGTGTACTTTCATGCAGTCGAAATCCAAAACTGTAGCTCGATTTGTCCCAAATCGAGGACCAGAAAAGCAGGCTCTTGATTGAGTCGTTTAACCGTTCTGGCCTGAGTATACTCGCGACCGTCACGCGGTCTTTCCGGTTGGCGACGTGGATTTCACAGATTTTTCCTTCCAACAGTCATAAAATGGGTGGCGGGGTTGATTGTTCACCGCCAAAATCTGGCCTGATCCACTTTCAACGCGACTTCGCGCTGTCTGAAGTTTGTGTATTTTTTGCCAATGGAGCCTGGAAGATATTCCAGGAGTGTTGATGGTTGCATTGCTGCATCCACTGGGACAAGGGTCTCAAATCGTCATCGATCGCGCAGTGGTGCTGGTTGGCCGCAGTGCAGATTGCGATGCGATCATTGACTTCAGTTCAAAGATCTCTCGCATGCATTGCGTCCTTGTGCAAGTCGATGCGAACTACTTTATTCGCGACCTTGGCAGTTTGAACGGTATTCGCGTGAATGGTGAACGCGTTGACAAAGAAGCGAAGCTGGTTCAGGGAGTCGAAGTAGCGATCGGCGACGTGATGTATCAGTTTCACGCCAACGTGCAACCCGCGCCGCGCCTGCCGATTCGCAACCAGGGAGCAACAAACAAGTTGCCAGCGTTTGTCGATAAATCGATCCCAATCATTGATGCAGAAATCATTGACGAAGAGATTCTGGACGCAGAAATTATCGATGCAGAAATTATTGATGTCGTTGAATTTGCTGACGATGTCCAGATTGTGGAAGTCATCCACGATGTCGAAGTCATCGAAGTCATCAATGACATCGTTGAAATCATGGACGATGTCCAAATCATCGAAGACGTGGATGTGATCGACGACGTTGACATCATTGAAGATGTCGAAGTCGTTTCAGATGCCGCTTTGCGTGCGCGGCGACGACGTCGATTAAAATAATGGCGAGCGTGAGGGCGTCAGCCCAATGGCACTCGATTTGACAAAGTAGACGTCACTCTCCGAGTGACGAAGGCCGCTAAACGCGGCCCTTGGCATTCATCACTCGGAGAGTGATGGCTACTATAATCGCAAAGACTGCCATTGGGCGTCACCCGTCCGAGTGCGATTGATTGCAGCTCGATCGCCGAAATGCCGCACTCTTGCCAATTGCTTCGCGTCGTAACGCAAATCAGCACTCGGCGAACCGAATGCTGATAAGGAAGACGAACATCTGTCTCGTTAGCAAATCAACTATTGCGGTTTTGCGATCACTGTTGCGGTCTCAATGACAGCCGACTGATTCGGCTTGTCACTGTGGTTGGTTGGCAGCGCGCCAATCTTTTTGACGACGTCAAGACTTGCCGCATCGGCTGTTTTTCCGAACGCTGTGTACTGGCGGTCAAGTGATTTCTGAGTCCCAAGGCAAATGAAGAACTGGCTTCCAGCGGAATTTGGATCGCTGGTGCGAGCCATCGACAAGACACCGACGACGTGTGGCATTTCGTTGAATTCGGCTTTGATCGTGTAACCAGGGCCGCCGCTGCCTGTTCCAAGCGGACAACCACCCTGAATCATGAAGCCACTGATAACGCGATGAAAAATCACGCCGTTGTAATATCCAATCTTTGCCAACGCGATCATGTTGGCGCAATGGCCGGGGGCGATATCCGGCAGCAGATCAAGCAGGATTGTGCCTTGATTTGTTTTCAATTCGATCTGGTAATTGTTCTTGTCGAAGTCAATATCTTTGATGGCGGCGGTGACTTCTGGTTGGCGATTCGTGCTCATTTCTTCTCTCAGGTTTTATCGTGAGTGCGTTTGGAAAATATCTGAAGCGTTTCAGACAGCCCGAAGTGTGGAGAATTGCGATACAAACGCAAGTCCAACGGGAATTGACATCGCGACAGAAGTGCGGAATTCGCGTGGAATCCCATTTGCCGGGACTGTTGGAGTTTTGCAGCAAGGTCGAGGCACCAGCCAGTGTGCGTTTTTTGAAGTTGCGCGTTTTGAATCATCCCAACCCGACACGTCAGTGAGGGATTGAGTTTTTGCGTTCCGGTTGCGTTTCCAAAGATCCCTCGCTAACGCGTCGGGTTATGATAAGCATGCCTCTTTTCGACCCGTTTGTCACACGGGACTTCAAATAGCGCAACTTCTAAAACGTGCGTGATCAACCGGTTTTGCGGGAGAGCGTGGCTTCAGGATAAAACCTTTTCTTTACCGAAGTTACAAATTACATCCCATGCCACAAGCGCATCGTGGACCGCTCGAACATCGTGAATGCGAAGGACGTCCGTGCCAAGTTCAGCCAGTGCAATGGCGACACCGATCGTGCCAGCGGATTGCTCTTCGACAGGGCGACCAAGGATCTTTGACAGAAATCGCTTCCTGGAATGACCAATCAAAACCGGACGCTGAAGAGCTTGCTGAATTTGTGGTACGGCAGACATGAGTTCCAGATTGTGATCGGCCGTTTTGCCGAATCCGATCCCTGGATCGACGCACATGCGTTCGGCGGGAATGCCGGCCATCAAGCATCGATCGACCTGCTGCTGCAGGAACTCAATCACTTCAGTGACCACGTTGCCATACTGCGGATTCTGCTGCATCGTCTGCGGTGTGCCCTGAATGTGCATCACGCAAATACCGGCGTCAGCAACGCGGCAGACTTCCAGCATGTTTTTATCGAACGTCAGGCCGGAAATGTCATTGACGATTTCAGCACCGGCGTCGAGTGCCTGGCGAGCAACTTCAGCCTTTGTCGTGTCGATCGAAATTGGCACGCGTAGTGTTTGTGAAAGCTTTTGAATCACTGGAATCGTGCGTCGCAGTTCTTCGTCCAGCGAGACTGGTTCCGCGCCCGGTCGAGTTGATTCCCCGCCGATATCGATCATGTCGGCTCCGTCTTCGACCATCTGCAACGCTCGTTCGATGGCGGTGTCTATGGCGTTGAACTGGCCGCCGTCGGAAAAGCTGTCCGGGGTAACGTTCAGAATTCCCATGAGCACCGGCAATCGCGTTCGCGGGATGCTGCGTCGTGAAAGAGTCCACGCAAATGCCTGATCGCCTGATAACTGATCGCCTGATTCAATCGTCACGGACACAACCTTAGAACTGTAACTTAATGAGCACCCAAATAGGCTTTGCGAACTTCGTCACTGGCAGCAAGTTCAGAAGCTGGCCCTTCCATTTCGATAGAGCCAACTTCGATTACATAAGCTCGATGCGCGACCTGCAGTGCCATCGCAGCATTTTGTTCGACCAGCAGAATCGTCGCGCCTGTGCGATTGATCTGTCGAATTACCTGAAAGATCGTCTGCACAATCTGCGGTGCCAAACCGAGCGACGGTTCATCCAGCATCAACAGCTTCGGCCGTGCCAACAGGGCTCGAGCGATCGCCAGCATTTGCTGTTCGCCACCAGACAACGTGCCAGCCGCCTGCTTTAATCGTTCGCGTACGCGAGGAAACAGATCCAACGCCATTTCGCGATCGGCCATGATCTCAGTGATGTTACTGCGAGAATATGCTCCGAGCATCAGATTTTCGTCTACGGTCAGGTTGGCAAAAATTCCTCGACCTTCCGGTACATGGATCAGTCCACTTTGTGTGATCGAATGCGGTACACGTCCCTGAATCGTCTGGCCATCAAATCGGATGGATCCACTTTTGGGCGTGAGCAGTCCGGAGATCGTTCGCAGCGTTGTGGATTTTCCGGCACCGTTGCCCCCGATCAGCGTCACGATTTCACCCTGCTCGACGCGCAGCGAGCAACCTCGGATCGCTTCAATCGCGCCGTAGTTTACTGACAGGTTGTCAACTTCCAGCAGGGACATGGGAGCACTTATACCTTATTCTTCGCTACACCAGATCCTTCAAAGGTCCGACGCCAACAGTCGTTGTCATGGTAATTGGATATAGCTCCAGAACATCACGAATATCCTGCAGCGTCAGACTGCGGATCGTTTGCAGGTCCGCAGCGATCGATCGGTATTCGTTGCGATACATCCAGTTGCCTCCCAATGAAGACAATCGCCCCATGGGACGTTCTCCACGAAGGACGATGCGAGATGCCACTTTGTTGCGAGCCTGTTCCAGTTCATCCGCAGTGATGCCATTGGCATTCACATCGTCGAAGACTTTTTTGCAGCGTTCCAGATTGACGGCAACGTCTTCGGGTGAACAGCCTAAGTATGTCATCCATGCTCCAGCACCGTCGTATTCTGTGTAGCTCAGGTCTGCTGATTCGGCATGCCCCGGGTCCACAAGTTCCCAGAACAATCGACTGCCGGAATCATCACCTACCACAACCGACAACAGCTCAGCCGCGAACCGCAGTGAATCGTTGCATTTCGGACCGGGCCCCATCTGCATAATGTGCTCCTGCACACTGCTGTCACGAACAACCGTTAAAATGGATGGCGGTGACACGACTTCCGGCAATAGACGCGCGGGCTCGCCTTTTGGAATTCGACTGCAGTACTTTTCTGCCAGCGCCACGACTTCGTCAAAGTTGCAGTTGCCAGCAACGGCCAGAGTGATGTTGCCCGTATGATAGTGGTCGCGATGATACGTTCGCATCTGGTCGGCGGTCAGCGCAGTGATGCTGGCGTTGGTGCCAAGAATACTCTGTCCCAGCGGATGTCCAGCGAAATAAGTGGACATAATATGATCGTAGCACGTGAACGAAGGTTGATCTTCGTACATGCTGATCTCCTCCAGAATGACATTCTTTTCCATGTCAAAATCTTCAACTCGCAGCGCCGGCTGCATCAGCGACGACAGCAATTCCATCGCCCGTTCCAGGTACTCCGGCAAGACCGCCGCGTAGTACATGGTGACTTCTTCACTGGTTGATGCGTTGTACTTCGCGCCGATTTCATCGAACACGCGATTGATGTCGTCGGCGGAAAACTTGTCGTCTCCCTTGAATGCCATGTGTTCCAGAAAATGACTGACGCCGGAAACTTCCGACGTTTCGTCACGTGATCCGGTACGCACAAAAAATCCGGCAGCGACGCTGTAGACCGACGGATTTGTTTCCGCGATCAGGGTGAGGCCGTTTGAGAGTGTTGTTTGCTGGAACTTCATAGAGGGATCAGTTTTCAGATTTTTGATTTTTGATTTTTGATTTCAGTTTTCACAACCCGAAGCGTTCGCGAGGGATAAGACGTTTCGCAAGGAATCCCTCACTGACGTTTCGGGTTGTGATGTCGCATCGCTGCCATAGAGGGAAGTTATTCAGCACCATTCCTTATCCAAGCGACGTCACGCACGCTGGATCGAGTTCCTGTGGGCCGATCGTCACCAGCACCATCGCCTTGGGAGCGTAGTCAATGGCAAATTCGCGGACCTGCGATGTCGTGAGTGCGTTGATGCGAGTGTTGATTTCGTCAAGTGTGACCACGCGGCCCAGATGAAACATGTCGCGAGCCAATGACGACGATCGCGACGTGGTCGATTCCTGCTGCATAATCAATGAACTCTTCGCGCGGGCTTTGCAGCGTTGCAGTTCATCTTCGGTGATACCTTCCGGCAGTCGCAGAATTTCTGCTACGGTGACGTCGAGTGTTTCCTGAGCCCTTTCCGTCGTCGTGCCTGCGTACGCGAAGACGCGGCCTTCGTCCCGCAATGTGCTGAGCGATGCGGAGATGGCGTAGCACAAGCCGCGGCGTTCGCGAACTTCTGTAAATAAGCGAGAACTCATGCCGCCGCTGAGCAAACTCACAGCAGCCCACGCATCGTAATAACGTTCATGGCGATATGGCACAGTGTCCCATGCGAGACCGATGTGCGTCTGAGCCGAATCGTGTTCGATGTGATGTGGCGATTGAGGTAAATGCCCGTGGCTTAACTGCGATATTTCCCCGGATTCCCAGGCTCCCAGTGAAGCCTCAATCGCATCACGAATTTCCTCAATGTTCACGTTGCCGGCGATACCCAGAATGGCTTCATTCGGACGAATGAATTTCTGGTAGTGACCGCGAATATCATCAATCGTGATTGCCGAAAGATCGCTGAGTTCGCCTTCTGCCGAATTTCCCCACGGGGCCGCATAGCTGTATTCACGCAGTACTTTCCCCAACCGCTGTCGAGGCTCATCTTCCAGTGACATTAAACCTTGCTCAATCAGATCGCGAGCCGGATCAAAGTCGTCGTCCGCCAGATGCGGGGCCGTCAACATACTTCCGATGAGTGGCAGAGCATCGATAATACGATCTGCGGTTGTCGCAGCCGAAAACGTCACATGCCCATTGCCGACGTAGGCGTTTCGCTGCAAGCCAAGATTATCCATCGCCGCGCTCAGTTCCCGCGCCGACAGTCCCCCTGCGCCGCGCGTAAACATTTCTGTCAAAATTGCGGCTGTCCCGCAGCGACCCGCAGCATCATACACCCCGCCTGCCGGGACCAGCAAAGTCGCCGCCGCCGACTGCACGTCCTGCATAGGTTCGACGATCACAAGCAGGCCGTTGGAAAGACGAAAACTCTGAGTCGATTGCGGCATAGGGTTCAGTGATTCTTAAAAGTCCCTGCTCCCCCCCTGGCAGGGGGAGAAGGTGGCCAATTTAGTGAGCCGCAAAGCGCTAGCTGCGGGTGAGTATAAAAAACACAGAGGAAACGCCCGCAGCTAGCGATTATCGACTAAATCGAGAACCTGCTCGGGGGGGAGAAGGGACACGCAGTACCGAATAACTTATGCACACACACTCTACCTTGGCAGATCAAAATCACCGCCAGTATTACGCCACATGGCATGAACATGATTCGCTTCATTCTGAGTATTGTTGTACTCGATGATAAACGATTCGCCCTGCACCACGTAGTGATGTCGCTGATTGCGTTCTGATTCGCCCCACCAGCCAATGCGAATACTCTCCAGACCAGACTTTTCGATCGCTTTCATTCGGTCGCGAATAACCTGCACAGGCATCGCGCTGACATATTCGGCAATCAGATCTTTGAGAAGTTTTTGTTGTTCGGGAGTCATGTCGGCATAACGCAGACCAACGGCCTCCGTGACAATCGGTTGAGCTTCCCCAGGACCGCGAATTTCGTCCGGCGCGATATTTGAAATCCACATTTGTTTCTGCTGAGCTTCAGTGCAGGACTTTAGGATCTCGCGAGCCAGATCTTCGCGTCGGCCGAGAACTCGCAGACTGCGTTTCGGTCCGCCATCGATCAGGCCCGGATTTGCACCAAAGAACTCCGGAGTGCTGCTGACGATCACGCCGTCTTTAATCATGAAGTTTAACGACAGATGATGGCCCTCGAACCGCCAACCCCACTGACCAGTCGGGCCAGGAGTTCCGAAAATTGTGATGTGGTACTTGTGCGGATTTCGGCGATTGCGGCGATACTCTTCTTCGCCGTCTTCGAAGAGGTACAACACTTCTTCCAGACTGCGAACCTGCAGCGTCTTGGCATATCCAGCAGCCGACAACCCGGACTTTACAAGTTCGTCCGCAGCTTTGCGGGATTCACCTTCCAGATCCCACAGCACAACACCGTTGCGATCGCGTGGAATAAAATGCCAGTTCAGACGTTCTGGATCATCATACTTGTACATCATCTTCTGCTTCAGATCCGCCGGCAGTAGCTCCGACAGCTTTGCAGCGGCAGTCGCCATGCTCACGCCCGGCCGCTCACTGCCATCGTCGGCGTAAGCAATGACGTCGGTTGGCAAAAATGCTGCCGCCACCAGAAGCAGGAATGTTGGACTGATGAGTTGTTTCATTGTCGTGAACCGTGAAGAACGAGGTGGGGAATTGGGAAGGTTGTTGGCATTTGAAGAATCTAACCCGGTGGCCATGCCAGTGCTCTTCCACCCAGAATGTGAATGTGCAAATGGTAGACACTTTGCCCTCCATCCGCGCCGGTATTGATGACAGTTCGATAACCTCCATCAAGACCGAGAATATCAGCAACTTTGGGCACCGTCAGCAGTAAGTGGCCGCAGAGTTCAGCGTCGCTGGCACTGAGTTCCCGTAGCGACACGACAGGCTTCTTTGGAATCAGCAAGACGTGTACAGGAGCCTGAGGGCTCACATCGCGAAACGCCAGGCAATCGTCATCTTCGTAGATGATGTCTGCCGGAATTTCGCGGTTGATGATCTTCATAAAAATCGTCAATACAGACTCCTTTTGCTTTACACGCTGACAAATACGGAAACGGCCGTCTGCCGCATTGTGAGTGTGCATGGGCCGACATGCAACCCAGCGAAAAAGACGTGTTCAGTTGTTTTCACAACCCGACACGTCAGTGAGGGATTGACTTTTGGCGTTTCGGCGACGTGCCAACTGATCCCTCGCTGACGCTTCGGGTTACGATCAAATCGACAGCCTGCCAGTGCGTGCAGATCGATTGTCCCGGACAGGAGTCGAACAATCGGCGTTTTCTCAGGGAAACATAGCACTTTCTGAAAGTGGTGGCCATCCAGGTGGCCATTTTGGGGAAGATTCTGATTCCGTGGCCAGTATCCGTGGCCAATTGTTTGATGAACTTCAACGAGCTTTGGCGACTTTCGGCAGGTTAGATCTTGCCACCGAATCCGCCATAGAACGCAAGCGACTAGCAACACTGCAAAGTCGCCTTTCGAAGCTGATGAATGAACTGGAGGGCATCCGATGACCGTAGCAACCGCGACCCAACTACGGCTCGAACCAGTATCGCAAATCATTGGGCAAATGGCACACCTTGAAAATCGTGGCCAGCCAAGTCGGCAACTTGAGTCTGATTTCAAACTTTAGACCCTCATTGACACATGGCGCAGCTTATGCCCGGTTGGTCGGTGCGCAATCGTTGCAATCGCCAAAGACGTAGAATGCAAACATGATTCCTGATGATGCACACGAACCAAAGCCGCGAACTCGCAACTGGTGGTGATAGCATGGTTGACGATTAGACGGTGAAAGATACTTTCATGAAAATTCGCTGGCATTGACTTACGACATCGGCCGACATTACTGCGGAAATATCCAAATGTTCACTTGCACAGTGTTTCGGCAGATGGCCGATTTCTTCGTGCAGATTGCAATCCATGTTGAACTGGCGCATGATTTGCCAAACGCAACGTAACTGGTCGTTACTTTCGCGCAGAACTGGTGTCTACTTCATCAGGAAAGTCCAGTATTCTTCCCCGACCTTTGACCAGACCACGCAAGGTGTTGAAAAATGACAATTTCGCTTCGCCCTGGCCGGGAGCACATTCTTGAACTACGTCAGATCTTTAAACTTGATGCGGCTGAACTAGATTCGGTTCTGGAATGCTTGGATAAGTGCCGCCCTCCGTTGCAGTCGCCGAATCAGTTGACGAAGGTCGTATCTGAGGTTGTTCGAGACGAAGTCGCTCAAATACTTGTAAAGCAGCTTTTCTCGTTGAACGGCTTGGTCGGAAGATTCGGCACTACTCATGCCGAAATTGTTGACGGGTTACAATCATTCTTGCGAGATCCCAAGGAGACGGGGGATACAACAGAATGGGAGCGGCAGTGGCAACAGTTTTCCGACACATTTCTGAGAATGCTCCAGTGTAACTGCGTTCGACTGTCTGCTACTGCCAATGAGTTGTCATACGACTACGCCAATTTGCTCCGCCATGTTCGAATCTTGTCAGATATCCGACCACTGTTTAATGACGAGGCGACTGCTGTGGAAGCAGCGGTAATTTCACACACATTGCGACTGCATTATGATTCATCTGACGGAGAACATGAGCTAAGCGTGGCGTTGGACGAGGCAGACATCGCCAAATTGATGAAGCATTGTAAGAGGGCATTGGACAAGTCATTGACAGCAAAGAAACTGATGGAAGAAAAGGCAGAAGTACCGGCGATTCTCACTGGAACTGAATCTGGAGAAAACAAATGACCGATACCTTGGACGATCTGAAGATTTGGTGTGAAGATGACTATGAACTACCGGAAGAGCAGTTTGCCATCGAGGATGAGGATGAATCGCTCCACCCCGCAATCAGCGGAAAGACAATTTACCGTGCAACCAATTCACTCGTTTCTCGTATGGGTTTTCAGCCAAACTCAGCAAGACAGGTTCAGTCTACAAGCGACCGGTACGAGAAAGGGTTGAATAGCGATAAGCACAAAATCGTGGCAGAGTTGCAATATATCAACCTCTTTAGGAGTTTTGTTGGACATTCTGCTCTGCGTCCGGCTCAACATTTTGTTCTACATCCAGCTCAAGATTCTGCTCAAGATTCTGCTCAAGATTCTGCTCAACTTGTTGCTCAACTTGTTGCTCAACTTGTTGCTCAACTTGTTGCTCAACTTGTTGCTGGCAGTCCGGCTGGCACAATATCAGCAGACGTCCTGCATCGGTGGCGTCAGCAAATCATGGTAGTTGTCACTTCGCTTCAAACAGACCCTGCTAAACATCGGTCATTCGTTGATGATGCAGAGCAATTGGTCGCCCTTGGCAAGCTCGATGACGCTTTGGATCTGATTTACGAGCGTGCCGACGAAATGATGCTGGCGGGTGAATTTGATGCGTTGAACCACGTTATTGATGGACTCGATCCCGATACGCTGTCTGTTGACGTAACGCTCGGAATACTGACGATTACGCTGCCAGCAAGAGGAAAGTTAGTTGCACGAAAAACGTTCTTTGAACGGGCGGAAAGTTCCATTCGTGCCAAAGGCGAATGGACTGAAGGGCTACTGACTGGACTACTGTAAGTCGGTTTCATTCATGCAGAAGGTATCAAACCAAATTGAAAAACCGCTCAGCAGTATTGCAACTGCGGCCGTGGCAATCGGTATTGCTAATCCTTCGCATCCCCACCAGTTGCATACTGGCGTGATCCATCGCATGGCGGATGGCGGCTTGAGGATGCTTCATTTGGCTTGGCACTGCGTCCTGCGCAATGACCAGCCTGAGCCACAGTACCTTTGCGTCTCATTGGGATTTGACGAGCGCCGTTTGCGGCAACTCGCCACAATGTGCCGCCGAATATTTTATAAGAATCAACAGAGCGGAGTTCCATACGGGTTTGCTCCGCCGAAAGACTCATTTGACGTGGCAACCGGCGCGTATTTGTTGCAAGAATCACAGGTTGGATTGACCTGCGCGAGCTTCGTGCTGGCAGTGTTTCATGCAGTCGGGTTGCAACTTGCGGACTACAGTTCTTGGCCAACTGATCGTCCAGGAGATAGGGATTGGCAAAGTTGGGTCGTGAAAATGCTGGAACGAGATCCCGAGAACGCCGCACACGCAAAGTGCATCATGCGTGACATTGGATCAGTGCGATTTTATCCGCAAGAAGTAGCTGCATGTGCGACAATTGCAAGTTACGGTGTTCTTGCAAAATTCAACGACGTTGAAGATATTGCAGAGAACATTCGCAAAAAGTGTCAGTGAGATTATCTGACATCGCTGGCCGATGAAGCGGGTTATCATTTTCATCAGATGGCTGGCCGATTCCATGAAGAGTGGCGCAATCTGGTGATTCGGGAAAGAACGCAACGGCGGATGCGTGATTGATTGCACACCGGGGGCAAGAACAATACCCTCAGGATTCATTGAATCCGGAAAGCGATCAAAACCCAGCGGCAAAGCCACGAAACCAGCATGAACCACGAAGCATTCATCACCCGGTGGCAGCGAAGCGGCGGGGCGGAAATGGCGAACAGCCAATCGTTCCTGAAAGAACTCTGCCAGGTGCTTGAACTGCCGGAACCTGAACCGACTCAGGCCGATGAATCGCAAAACAACTACGTCTTTGAAAAGGCCGTGAACTTCAACAACGGGGACGGCACGTTCAGCGACGGGCGACTCGATCTGTACCGGCAGAAATCGTTTGTCCTCGAATCCAAACAGGGAGCTGAACGGCGAGCCAACGAACTGGCCGCAGCCTTGGCCACCGTCACGAAGCAACAAAAGCACCGCAAAGGCACAGCACAACGAGGAACCGCCCAATGGGCTCAAGCGATGCGTTCAGCGTATCAGCAAGCAAAACGCTACGCCGAAGCGCTGCCCGAATGGCCACCGTTTCTGATCGTCTGCGATGTTGGGTATTGCTTCGACGTGTACGCGGATTTCAGCGGTTCAGGAAAGAACTACTCCCAATTTCCCGACCCGCAAACGTCCCGCATTCCCCTTCAGAATCTGACGAAGCCAGAGACACAAGCATTCCTTAAAGCCGTCTGGCAAGATCCGCATTCACTCGACCCGTCGAAGAAATCCGCCAAGGTCACTCGGGAACTTGCCGACCGACTCGCGAAACTCGCCAAGAGTCTGGAAACGGCTTCCACTGAAACAAAAGACGAACGAGCCCACCGAGTCGCTCAATTCCTGATGCGATGCCTGTTCACGATGTTCGCCGAAGACGTGGAACTGATTCCGAAAGGATCGTTTGCCGAATTGCTGGAAAGCCTGCGGAACACTCCCGAGAAATTTTGCCCGATGATGGAAGCCCTGTGGCGAGACATGGACAAAGGCGGGTTCAGTCCGATCCTGCGACAGAAGATTCTGCAATTCAACGGAGGACTGTTTTCCGACTGTGCAGCGTTGCCACTGAATCGTGATCAGTTGGAACTGCTGATCGAAGCGGCAAAATCCAACTGGGCCGAAGTGGAACCCGCGATCTTTGGCACATTGCTGGAAAGAGCCCTCGACCCGGTGGAACGCCACAAGCTGGGAGCCCACTACACGCCGCGAGCTTACGTTGAACGGCTGGTGATGCCAACGCTCATTGAACCGCTACGGAATGAATGGGACACAGCGTACGCCACGGCAGTGGCGTTGTACGAGGCGGGCAAGACCAGCGAAGCACAGAAAACCGTTCGCGAGTTCCACGAAAAGCTGTGCCACGTTCGAGTTCTCGACCCGGCTTGCGGTTCAGGAAACTTCCTTTACGTCGCCCTGGAACTGATGAAGCGGCTGGAAGGCGAAGTCACAAAAGCAATGGCGGACTTTGGCGACCGGCAGAAGATTTTCACAACGATTGATCCGCACCAATTCATGGGTATCGAAGTGAACCCACGAGCGGCAGCCATTGCGGATCTGGTGTTGTGGATTGGATACCTGCAATGGCATATCCGAGCGCTGGGTAGAGAATCGATTTCCGAACCGATCATTCGCAAGTTCGACAACATTGAATGCCGTGACGCTGTGTTGGCGTGGGATTCCATTGAACCGGTGTTCGACGCTGACGGAAAGCCTGTCACACGTTGGGATGGCAGGACGACAAAGCCGCATCCCGCGACGGGGGAAGAGGTTCCCGATGAAACATCGCGCCTCCAAGAGTTAAAGTATCTGAATCCGAAAGAGGCGTTTTGGCCTACTTGCGACTACATAATCGGAAATCCCCCGTTTGTTGGCCCCGCAAGAATGCGATTAGCCTTGGGTGACGGGTACACAGAAGCGTTGAGGGCAGCCTTCCACGAACTACCGAAATCATGTGATTTTGTGATGGTTTGGTGGCACAAGGCCGCAAAACTTACCCGAGAAAAGCAATCACTGCAGTTTGGTTTTATCGCTACCAATAGTCTTCGACAGCCGTTCAACAGAAAGGTGATTGAGCCACATCTTGGCGGCAAAAGCCCCCTGTCCATTGTCTTCTGTATTCCGGATCATCCGTGGGTAGACGCTGCAGACGGAGCGGATGTCCGGATTTCTATGACCGTTGCGAAGGCTGGTACTCACTCGGGAACTTTGCTCACGGTTGCCGACTTAAAAGCAAGAGGCGAACTAGATCCGCAGGTCGGACTTAAATTTCAGTACGGAAAGATACTTCAAACACTGACGATTGGCGCTGACGTTGCCCGCACAGTTCCGCTGCGTTCAAATGAGGCAGTGAGTAATCGCGGGGTCTGCCTCTTTGGAGGGGGATTCATTATTACAAGAGAAGAGGCTGATTCGCTTGGATATTTGACCGAACCCAAAGTTCAAAGTTGCATCCGTGAATACGTTAACGGTCGCGACGTAATGCAGTCGCCCCGTCGGCTAAAGGTGATTGATTTGTTCGGCTATAGCGAGCGAGAAACGGCTGACAACTTTCCATCTATTTACCAGTGGATACTTACGAGAGTGAAGCCTGAAAGAGATCAAAATCGCGACAAAAACATTCGTGAAAATTGGTGGCTACACGGCAGGCCCCGTCCAGAACTTCGAAGAATGCTGAACGGACTTTCGCGATATATTTCGACGGTCGAAACTTCAAAGTATCGGCTGTTCATGTTCTTCGATCAAAGTGTGCTGCCAGACAACAAGTTAGTAAACATCGCCACTTCGGATGCTCTGGCGATTGGCGTGCTTTCATCGAGAGTCCATGCCACTTGGGCGTTGGCCGTGGGTAGTCGCTTAGGAATCGGTAATGATCCTGTGTACGTCAAGACAACGTGCTTTGAAACATTTCCTTTCCCAGGATCAAATTCGGCGAGCGATTCTCGCATTCGTTTAATAGGCGACAGACTCGACGCGCACCGCAAACGACAGCAGGGACTGCATCCCGATCTGACCATGACCGGCATGTACAATGTTCTCGAAAAGTTACGATCCGGCGAAGAACTGACAGCCAAAGAAAAACAGATTCACGAGAAAGGACTCGTAACCATTCTCAAACAGATTCACGACGCCTTGGATGCCGCCGTGTTCGACGCCTACGGCTGGCCACATGATTTGACGGACGAAGAAATCCTCGAACGCCTGGTCGCCCTCAACCACGAACGAGCCGAAGAAGAAAAACGCGGTCTGATTCGCTGGCTACGTCCAGCGTTTCAGAATCCATCCGGCGGCAAAGTAGCCGAGCAACCTGAACTGGAACTGGAAGGCGATTCCGACGACAAAGACGATACCTCCGAAGAACAGCCAGCAACGGGTAAAGGCAGAAAGAAACAGCCCGCGAAAGCAAAATCAAAAGCACCTGCCAAAGCTGACTGGCCAAAGAAGCTACCGGAACAATTCGCGACTGTTCGCCAGTCTCTTCAGGACCACAAAGGCCCAACAACATCCGAAGCCATTGCCACCCGTTTCAAGTCAGTCAAAGCTGACACGATTGAAGAACTTCTCGACACCCTCGTTCTGATCGGCCAAGCTCGCCTGTTGCCCGATGGCCGATACGTTGCGTAGAGTTTTGCCAGCACTTCCGGCGGGCTGCGACCAGAAAACTGCTTTCTGGAAAGCATTTAATCCAAAAGGTACTTCCAAAAGCACTGCAAAACCGGCATCGGGCGGCAGACGGCAGGGTTTTTTGCTGTAAGAAATTTTCCAAACGTATGAATACACTATAAACAGGCCGAGGCGGAAAATCGTTTGGCAACGCTGCGGTTCCAGTCGTTTCAGACCATGCGAACACCGGCTGAATTATCTTCTGTTTCGGAGATGCCATTCGCCTTCGGATATCTCTTCGCCATACCAGTAGAAAACGGTGCGGACATTGCTTTCGAAACGACTAGGACCAGGCGTACCCCATTCCCATTGACCGTGGGGTTTTCCTGTGCCTGCCATTGGGCCATGCCCCCAATACATCGCTCTAACTTCGGAAAACAGCACTCCATCGCTGGATTGCAAAGCCTCCGGCGAGTCGTAGACTGCGAAATGGCGCGCAAGTAGCCTTCCTGACCATCGCTGGCGGGTATCGGAATAGCGTGTTGATCCTTTAATCCACCTGCCTTCTATTGTATCGCTGCTCCCCCAAGCGTAGAGCACAAGACCTGTGGTCAGTATCGTGACTGGTAGCGCCCATCGGGGCCAGCCTTTCTTCGGCCGAAAGACATAGTGCGCAGCCAAGAACGACAGCACTATGCTGGGATAGCAGAAGATATTCCGTTCATCCCTCGACTCGTTGGCGGAGAACCAGCCGATCAGTCCGACAGCTAGCGCGAATTTTTGGAACATCCGCCGTTGCAGGGCGTGTTCCAAAGCGGTATTGGCCGACTTCCAGAGATCCGCTTTGAAGCTATTGAACTCCGGAGCGCAGTCAGTAAAAAAATCGCGGATGCTGGACACCAAGTCACGCGATCGCCGTGGCCGATAAACCGATTGCGATACGTCGTCATTCCTGAGCACAACCACAGGGTCAGACTCCACCGTCGGCACTGTCAGCATCTTATCACACTTCGGACACCGCAGCGATTTGCCGGCGTGAACTGCGGATACCGATAGCCGCGTTTTGCACCCTGGGCATTTCGTTTTGATTGTATCGCTCATGTGAACTCCGTGGACTCGCTGACATCAAGGCCGAAATTGATAACAAAAAAAAACGATCACGCCTCTGAATCACAATCACAATCGTGCGTCTAGTTTGCTTCCGTCAGAAAACACTTTCCTGAGCGTTGGCTAGTGTAATTGCACGTTTTCGCATCACGAATCTCGAACTTTTTTTCGCTTCGCGCCCTGTAATCATCGTATATGCATGTAAGGCTACGAACTTCCATTCAACGATGAAAACGCGAAACGAAACAGGCGCAATTATGACCACCGTCAAACTAAACGGCAATCATCCGACTACAGAGTTGGTAGGTCCGGAGATGATGACCAAACGAGACCTTGCGGATTATCTACAGTGCTCACTCCGTCAGGTCGAAATTCTGACCAAAAAAAAGCGATTACCGAAGCCACTGTACCTCGGGACAGCAATGCCCCGCTGGCGGCGATCCGAACTGATGGCGTTTCTGGAAATGCTTGCCGCCAATGCTTCAGCTGCCAATCAAAACACGAACGCGCGCAAGGAATGAACCGTGCGGAACAAACTCGAATCAGCAATAGTGTACGCTGCAACGGGATGGAGGATTGTCCCTTGCCATTCGGTGAAGAATGGAAAATGCACATGCAGGAAGCAGAACTGTTCCAAGCCGGGTAAGCATCCGCGATTGAAGCAGTGGCCAAACGTTGCAACGTTCGATGTTGAAACGATTCGGGCGTGGTGGACACAATGGCCGGATGCGAATGTGGGTGTTGCTACCGGGGAACGATCGGGAATCATCGTTTTTGACTTTGACGGTAAGGACGGTGAACTGTCACTTAAAGAGCTCGTTGAACGTGATTCTTCGATACTCGAGACGCGCGTTCATCGCTCTGGAAGTGGGGGAACTCACCTGTTCTTTCGGAGTCTCGGAACCCAAGTTCGAAACGCCGTGCGGCGGATTCCCGGAATGGATGTAAGGGCAGACGGTGGGATGATTATTCTTCCGCCGTCGAATCACGTCTCTGGCAAGTGCTACTCTGTCGTCTCAGCACTCTCTATTGCCGCGCTTCCCGCTTCGCTGCATTCTCTCCTTGTCTGTCATAAAGAGGATGATGACCATAAGGAAAGTAATGAGAGTGAAGAAATAAAGAGGATGAAGCAAGAAAAGGAGGGGGGAAGGGAGGCGAGGAAGATCGCCCCAAAAAAACAAACGATTCCACGGGAGATCAGCGAACAAATCGAATGGGAGTGTGGCTGGGGAGTGGAGACGAACCTACGACGAATCATCGATGCAGCCCAGAAAAGTCTGCGACGGATGGCAGACTAACGCACATCAAACGACGAAACCCGCGTCAACCGAGGGAACGAATGACGCGGGCTTCAGATTCTTTTTCAATCGTCGCGGCAAACGACGATCATACAACAGGTAGGCACATGGTAACCACTAGACTTGATGACGAACAGACAAAACGACTCACCTGTGATGAACTGGATGAAGTTCGCGATTGTTGGGGCATGGGTGTCCCACTGCCAATGCTTGCGGCACAGCAATACATGACTGAGCAGGAACTGCGGGTGCAGTTGCGTGAGCCCGCATGGCAACGGATCCCGGACATGACCTTGGGGGGCCGCTGCGATGACTGAGACCGTCTGGCAGCGGGACAAGCGAATCCGCAAATCAGATTTGAGCATGGCGCAGACGTTCTATCTCTGCACTCTCAATCAGTTCGTCGGGAACAATCCGGACGCATGGCCGAGTCAAGAAACAATCGCGAACGCGATGAATGCGAAAGACCGGTCAGTTCGAAATTGGCAAACCGAACTGGAAGCGATTGGCGTTCTTGTCGTCGAAGTTGGTAAGGGCCGTTCGGCAACTAATCGTTATCGGCTAAACCTTGATGCGCTGCCACAAAAACAGGAACCACGTTCCGCATTAAATGAGGAACCACGTTCCGGTTTTAGTCCGGATTCTGCGAAGAAAAGAGGAACCACGTTCCGCCCTAATGAGGAACCACGTTCCGGTGAAAAGAGGAACCACGTTCCTACAGAAAGAACAGTGAAAGAACATAAGAAAGAACAGGGGTTTTCGTTTCCGGAGAAACTGAGCTCGAAAGAGTTCTCGGAAGCGTGGGATTCTTGGACGAAATATCGACGTGAGATCAAAAAGAAACTCACGGCTTCAACCATCACGAAGCAACTGAAGTTGCTGGAGACGTTCGGCACGTCGAAAGCCGTTCAGTCGATCGAACGTTCAATCACGAACGGCTGGCAAGGCTTGTTCGATCCTGATCAGAGAAACGGCAAGGCTATTCCTGCGGCATCGTCCGAAGCGGTCGCAGCGTGGCAAGTCATCGACAACGCGGCACACGAACACCGATTCGACGAACCGCAATTCCTTGAGACGATCGGCAAGCGATCTGCGGAAGTTCTGAAGCGCGTACGGATGACAGCGAAGCGGATCAATGAAGCTGGCGACTTTGACAAGCGTGAAATGCAAAAACAGTTCAGTCAGGAATTCACCAGACAGGGGGCGGCTCAATGATCCAGGCAACAAACACCACCGAACGCCGAGACATCGAAGCGGCGGTGATAGGATCAATGGCACTTCTGCCTGATGCTGCGGAATATGCTGCAACAGAACTCAGCGGTTCGGAATTCAGTTGTCAGGATCTGCGGCAACAGTTCAACGCGGTTCGCAGGATGACAGAACACGGCACGCCGATTGATGTGATTACCTTGGCGGAAGAATTGATCCGATCGGGCGACTTTGCAGCGGCTGGCGGCAACGCTGGAATCTTTGAAGTCCTTGAAGCCGTTCCCCATGCGGCGCATTGCAGGTTCTACGTTCAGCAACTTCAGGAACATTTTCAACGCGATTCCATGCGGCTTCTGAGTGATCGTCTGCGGCTTCGGGCTGAAGATCCGACAATCGAGCCGTCTCAAACAATCAACGCAATCCTGAACGAACTGGAAGCGATTAGAGCGGGCAACGTTCGCCAGTATGATTTGAAGAGTTCAGCCGACGCACTTCAGGACGCAGAGACGCGAAACGAAGATCCGAAGAATATTATCCAGACAGGTATTCACGAACTCGACAGAACGCTACGCGGCGGGCTTCGGGCTGGGCAACTGGTTGTCTTTGGCGGTCGCCCTGGTCTCGGCAAGTCTGCGCTGATGGCGCAAATAGTTCTGAACGCGGCAAAGCATCATCGGGCGGGTTTGATTGCGAGTCTCGAAATGACGGCGGGCGAGATAGCTGAACGCGGATTGAGGACGATCCAGCGGCAACGATTCGCAGAATTGCCAGTCTGGTTTTCAGAATGCGGCGAGTTCTCGAAGCTGGCATCATTGATTCGACTTGCAAGGCGGCGGCATTCCATCGAGTTGGCGGCTGTCGATTATCTTCAGTTGATCGAAAGCCCGATCGGTCGCAACGAACTTAGAGAACGCCAGGTCGCCACAATGAGCCGCAGTCTGAAGCGGTTGGCGATGGAACTTCAGATTCCAATTTTGCTCGGTTCGCAATTGAACAGGGAATCAGAAAAACGCGACCGTCCTTCACTGGCTGATCTGAGGGAATCGGGAGCGATTGAACAGGATGCAGACATCGTGATTCTGATTGCAGGCGATGCGGAATCAGATGAAAGGGAATTAATCATCGCCAAACATCGCGGCGGGCCGCGTGGTATGGTGAAGGTGAACTTTGATGGTCCAAAATTCTGGTTCAGTGATGCTGTGCCGTATATCGGAAGTCTTTGAAAATCCAATCTCCCGCTTTGAGTGGTGTCACATTTAGACAATTCTGTACATAACCGAAACGGTTTTGTAGAAAGAGTCAATTGACACTTACGAAAGGACGATTAGAATACGAGTCAGACGACACGCAAACCCTGAAAGGCCGAACGATGGCGTTTCACTTGTTGAGAACGAAGACGAATTGCGAGCGGTTGGACTGATTAGGTCTCTGAAGGATCAGGGGTACTCATTGCGAGCGATCGCGGCGGAACTGGACGAACAAAAGATTCCAACGAAAGACGGGAAGGGCAAATGGCAGCACACGACCGTGAAAAGCATTCTCGCCAGAGTCTGAGGAATTCCCCGGAGTTCCGGGAACTGGCGGAACTGATGACCGGCATCGCTCCCGATCGGCGGGGCGATGCTTTCGAGATGGCAGAAACGCGGGATACCAACGATGTCAAAGAAGAAACCACAAAGAACGACACTTCCGGAGGGGCTCCGGCAAGCAGTGCGGAATTCGGGAAAGACGTCCTACCAACTGAATGAAGAAACCGGAGTCAATCACGGAGTGATTCTGAGGTTCCTGAAGGGCGAACGGGATATTCGGATGGAGACTGCTGAAAAACTTGCGGCGGCTGTGGGGCTTACTGTCAAGGTGCCAGCAGCAAAGAAGAAAAAGGCTGACTGATGACCTTTGGGCGGTCGTGGTTGACCATGTGCTAAAACACTACGGTTTTGATAGGGGCGGGAATAATGGCAAGCGTAGGCAAAGACTCGAAGGGTTATCGTGTTCGGTTTGTAATGCCGGACGGAACGAACAAAACAATCCGGCTTTCAGGCTTCAACAAATCGAAGTCTGAGGATATCGCCCGACACATCGAAGAACTTGTTGCAGCGAAAGCATCCGGCAGCGCGATTGATCGGGCAACGTCGAACTGGCTGGCAAAGATCGGTCAGCAAGTTCACGACAAGTTGAGCAACGCCGGATTGGTTGAACAACGGGCATCATCGATGCTGACTGAGTTCATGGTGGAATTCATTGCAGATGGTAAGACATCAGACGGCAGGCCAGCGGCTGAGAATACTGTTCGAAAGTGGAAACAGGCTCAACAGGTTCTCAATGAATTCTTCGGGAATAGGAACCTCCGCGAAATCACCCACGATGATGCTGTGAAGTTCCGTAGATGGCTGGACACGCAGGCCCGAAGCGAGAACGGCAAGCGGATTCACGTTTGCGTTGCAAAAACATTATTCAACTCTGCAAAACGTCGAAAGCTGGTTGACGAAAACCCGTTCGAGTTTCAGAAGTCGTCTTGTGTTCTCGACCGTTCACGGGATTTCTTTCTGACAAGGGCGAACGCGACGAAGATAATCGACGCCTGTCCTGACAATCAATGGCGGCTGATTTTCTCCCTTTGGCGTTTCGCTGCATTGCGGAAAATGGAGATCTTTCAACTACGCTGGGAGAACATCCTTTGGGATCAAGGCCGAATGCTGGTCACCATTCCAAAGACAAAGCACCATGAAGGCAAGGGAAGCCGGTTCGTGCCGATTGGCGATATCCTGCCTTGGCTGGAGAAAGCCTTTGACGAAGCGCCTGAAGGTTCACAGCGAGTGATTACGCGGTTCACCGAAACCAATGTGAATCTGGCGAAGCCGTTCGAGAAGATCATTGAGGCGGCTGGTTTGACAGTGTGGCCAAAGCTGATTCAGAATCTTCGAGCATCCTGCGAAACCGATTGGCTTGACGCTGGCAATCCCGCCCACGTTGTAGCGCGATGGGTAGGCCACAGCGTAAAAGTTCAGAACAATCACTACGCGCAGGTTGATGACCATCACTTCGAACAGTTCAACGAACGAGCCAAGGCGAATCCGATTCAAGCGGCGGCAAAACCTGTTGAACCGGTTGCCAATTCTTCCAATGACTCGCTGGTGGCCATCCAGGTGGACAGTGAGATACGCGAAATGGAGAAAACTGGCGAACCTTCGAAAAAAAAGCCCGGACAGAAAACCAATGTTTTTCCTAGTTCTGCGGATGAATTCGCTCCAGTGCGTGCAGATCGATTGTCCCGGACAGGAGTCGAACCTGTAACCTTCGCCTTCGGAGGGCGACGCTCTATCCAATTGAGCTACCGAGACTTGTAGGAAAAATACTGGGTTTATGTGATTTAAGGCAGCGTTTTGTTTGCTGACTACACCCGACGCTACACCTGAAAGCCAAACTCATGACGGAATCAAAAACGGCTACACCCGGCAAAACATATCCAGAATATCTGCTCTTTGCACATGCTGTCGGCCAATGGGCAAAGAAAATAAAGGGGAAACTCTGGTACTTCGGTGTCTGGTCCGACTCTGAAGCTGTGTTCGCGAAGTATCTCGACGAAGTCGATGAAATTCAAGCGGGTTGAGATCCCCGGAAAACGGGTGTCGTCGGGGTGTCGCCCGCTGAGTTGACGGGGTATAACCTTTGACTGATCTTTGCCGCGAAGTTGCGTACCGTTCGCCGCCACAGTTTTGGACACGCCAGCGTCACTCACGACTGCATACATGCAGATCGCACTGCACTCGATGCCAGCATGCGGTTTCAGTGATGTGACGTTATTGCAAAACGTACGGTTCCGATGCATCAGAGTTTGACGACTCACGACTGGCCCCATGGACCCAAGTATCTCCAGGACGAGCATGGCATCGACGAAGGCGGGGCTATTTTCGCACACTCTTGATTCCATGGCAAAACTGAGCGGCGGAAGTAGGATTGCCCAGGAAGGTCCTGTAGTATTCAACGCCGTTCCGGAATTGTACTGCGAGAATCATCGCCCCAGTCCCCACTGAACGTCCATGAACCAGCAAAAACTGTCCTCCTTCATCTGGTCCGTCGCAGACCTCCTGCGCGGCGACTACAAGCAATCCGACTACGGCAAGGTCATTCTGCCGTTCACCGTCCTCAGGCGTCTGATGCTTGGATCGATCACGAGAAGACCAAAGTCGGCTACGAGATTCCGTTCAACCGCCACTTCTACGTATTCAAGCCCCCGAGGGAACTGGATCAGATAGATGCCGAATTGAAATTGGTAACAGACCGCATACTAAAGATGATCGGAGGGCTGTCGAAATGAAGAAGAATGAACTGGTCGATCCGTCTGATGATCCACAGTACCAAAAGCTACTGGACCAAATTTCCGAAACCTTTACTAACGGCCAGCGGCAAGCATATCAGGCCGTCAATGAGCATCTGACTGCTACCAACTGGCGAATTGGCCAGTACATCGTGGAATTTGAGCAGGGTGGTAAAGCCCGTGCGGACTACGGGACCGGCCTGCTGAAGCGGCTGAGTCGCGATCTGATGCTGCTTCACGGCAAGGGGTTTACTCGCAGTGGAGTCATTCGCATTCGGCAGTTTTATCTCGCTTTTCCAAAAGGTGCGACAGCGTCGCACCTTTTGAGTTGGTCACATTTTGTTGAACTCCTGAAGATCGACGACAAACTTGAACGCAGCTTTTACGAACAGCAAACCATCCACGAAAAATGGACGGTTCGAGAACTGGTCCGCCAGAAAAAATCGGCCCTGTTCCTGCGACTGGCTGCTGGAAAGGACAAAGAGTCGATCTTGAAACTGGCCTCGCAGGGACACCTCATTGCTGAACCCAACGATCTGTTTCGTGAACCATACATTTTTGAATTTCTGTCGATCCCGGAACCACACGTGATCTCGGAAACGGATCTGGTGTCGCTGCTCTGCGACCATTTACAACCGTTCCTGCTTGAACTCGGCAAAGGTTTTACGTTCGTTGGGCGTCAGTATCGCATCACGTTGGACAACAAGCATTATCGCGTCGATCTGGTCTTTTACCATCGTATTCTCCGTTGTTTCGTGTTGATCGACCTCAAGCTGGACGAAGTTCAGCACCAGGACATCGGTCAGATGAACATGTATTTCGGCTACTTTGCGGCTGAGGAAAATGGCGAAGGCGACAATCCACCGATCGGCATTATCCTGAGTCGCGAGAAAGATGAACTGCTGGTTGAATACGCGACCTACGAAATGAACAGTCAGTTGTTCGTCCAGAAGTATCAACTCTATCTGCCTGATCGGGAAGAGTTGCGGCGAGAGCTGGAGAATACACTTCGCATCGCTGAAGAGCGAAATCAGTCGGAGAATCAGCCTTGAAGTACGAAGACTTTTTCGAAACCGTCAGCGGTCTGGCCACGCAGATCAGTAGTCTGCACCTGCAAATCGCCAACCAGCAGGAGCCAGTTGTTAAACATCTGATCGCGACCAAAAGTCGCGACACGAAAGCGATTGAACAGACACTCGATCGATTACTCGATGTCGCGTGTTGCGATGCAGGCTTAAAGCTGTTTCGCCGACTCTGTCGCCATTACTGGACGATCAATCCGGAAGCGACCGCCAGTTACATTAATGCGTACCGGGAAATGTGGGACAGTGAGGACGGCGAAGTGGCCGAAGCCGATCTGGGCGATGCAAAGGGAGGTGACGCATGAGCTTTCCGAGATACCCGAAGTACAAAGCCAGCGGCGTTGAGTGGCTCGGTGATGTGCCGCAAAGTAGCAGGCATTTTCCAAATGCCGTCCGCCAAGTCTGAACGCAGCCGCATCGGGAGAAACGTAACCGATCAAGCGGACGGCACTGGGAGAGTGCCTGCTACGATACGCGGGATCGAGCTGCTGCAAGAACGCTGCACCGCTCTGATCTCCGCTGCCGTCACCGGTAGGATCGACGTTCGGAAATTTGCAAGTTAACATTTGATAAGAAAAAGGGCACTACAATGATCATCACACTTCGCGTAAAACTCGGAACAGTATGGAGCGTTGACATGGAGCTTGACGACTCGACCGTCCTCGCCGACGTTCACCTCGCCATTCAACGGGCCGTCGAATTTGACAACGATCATCTATATACCTTCTTTGTCGCAAGAAACGAATGCGCACAGAAACGCTTCCTGTTGGGTGATGAAAATGAATTCGTCTTTTCAAGGAAACTAAGTCAGCTTTTTCCGTTGCCTGACAAACACTCGTTGTTCTACCTGTTCGACTATGGTGATAACTGGATATTCAAGATCGTACTTACCCGCAAACGCCCGCATGAACCAGTCGCCGGCATCGAATATCCAGGAGTCGTCAACGAAACCGGCACCAAGCCAATCCAGTATCGAGGCCCTGACGACTGGGACGAAGAATAGCCGTGGCCATCGGAGTTATTCAGGAACGCCGCAATGGCTGGACGGAATGGAAAAAAAAGACGGTAAGACGCTTGATGAATGGAAGCGGCAGTCGGGCGAAAACTCTGGGGAAATAGATGAACTTTTCCTGCCGGTTTGATGTTTGCCCGAAAGTCATACCTCTTGCATTCAATTCTTTGATACAAAGCTTGGTTTGCGAATCAGTCAAAACAAGTGGACCAGGAAAACTCCCTGGCTGAGAGTCGGTCTTGATATTGTCAAAAGGAGATTTGCTATGATTGCCGTGCGTCAAATTCATGACGTTCTTGCGGACGTAATTCCTGTTCCTCCGGAGTTGCGTCACCGGAAAACCGAGGTGATTTTTATCGCGATTGACGAATCTCCCGCAGAACAGGCGGAATCCGCTTTGTCCGAGCGAGATTCAAGAAAACAAGCTGCCTCCCTGTCGGAATTGTTCGGTTCGCTGGGTGATTTCCCGGAACGTGAAGCTCAGGGGAACTTTGATTCCCGTTTGGAACTGCCCTGATGTTTCTTCTCGATACAAACGTGTGTATTCGCTTTCTTCAGGGACGCAGCGTCAACCTGTTGCGACGGTTGGAATCGGTCGCGGACACGGACAAATGCCTCTGTTCGGTTGTGGCTGCGGAACTGCTTTACGGAGCTGCCAAATCACAACGAAAAAGGAAACACTGGAACGGCTGAATCAGTTTTTGAACTGTTTTCGCATGTTCGATTTCGACCTTGCGGCAGCTCGCCATTTTGGCGAGATTCGGGCCGAACTTCAGCAGCGGGGCACACCAATCGGTCCCTATGATTTGCAGATCGCGGGTATCGCCAGAGCCAATCAGCTCATTCTTGTCACCAACAACCTAAATGAGTTTTCAAGAGTCCCCAATCTGACCTGCGAGGATTGGGAATCTGAATGAGCCTCCACACAGAAATCAATTTCGAAACGGAAATTTGCGAGCACTTGGCTGCAAACGGCTGGCTGTACTGTGACAAAGACGCCGCCGGTTTCGTGCGGGGCTTGTGCCTGTTCCCGGAAGACGTGTTGGCGTGGGTGCAGACGACTCAGCCGGATGCCTGGGCAACGCTGACGAAGAATCACGGTGCCGCTGCGGCGGATACGCTGCTGAACAGGTTGCGGCATTCCATTGATCAGCTTGGCGCGCTGCATGTCCTGCGGCATGGCTTCGATGTGCTGGGGCTGCGCAAAGAACTCAAAATGGCTCAGTTCAAACCGGCGCTGGCGATGAACCCCGACATCATGACCCGTTACGCTGCCAATCGGCTGCGCGTCGTCCGGCAGGTTCGCTATTCCATGCACAATGAAAACAGCATTGATCTGGTGCTGTTCCTGAATGGCATTCCGGTGGCCACGGTGGAACTGAAGACCGATTTCACGCAGAGCATCGACGACGACGTCAATCAGTATCGCTTCGACCGTGATCCGGCACCCAAAGGCCAGTCACGTGAACCGCTGCTGTCGTTCCCCAATGGGGCACTGGTTCACTTTGCGGTCAGCAATCGTGAAGTCTGCATGACAACACGCCTGGAAGGCACGAACACTCGTTTCCTGCCGTTCAACAAGGGCGACGAAGGTGCCGCCGGGAATCCGCTGAATCCGAATGGTCACCAGACTGCCTACCTGTGGGAAGAAGTCTGGCAGCGTGACAGTTGGCTGGAAATCCTCGGGCGTTACATCGTGGCCGAACGCGACGACAAGAAACAACTGAAACGAATCCTCTTCCCCAGATATCACCAGCTTGATGTCACTCGCGAACTCCTGGCCGCGATTCTGAAAGACCGTAGCAGGCACTTTCCAAGTGCCGTAGCCAAAAGCGGTGAAACGGGTGAAAATTCGTCTGGCTGGAACATGGCTGATGAGATAGCCGACGCGGCGGACGGCACACGGAGTGTGCCAGCTACGATGAAGTATCTGATTCAGCATTCGGCAGGGTCCGGCAAGGCGAATTCCATTGCCTGGTCGGCTCACTTCCTGGCAGATCTGCACGACGAGAACAACAAGAAGGTGTTTGACACGGTGCTGGTGGTGTCTGACCGCAACGTGATCGACGGACAGTTGCAGGATGCCATCTTCGGCTTTGAACGCACAACCGGTGTTGTGGGCAAGATCAAAGGCGAAGGCGGCAGCAAGAGCGCCGAACTGGCGGAAGCGCTGTCCGGTGACAAGAAAATTGTGGTCTGCACGATCCAGACGTTTCCGCATGCTCTGAAGGCCGTGCAAACACTGTCAAGCCTGAACTGCTGCCATCCGGGGAAAGACAAGACCTTCGTGCTGGATTTCGTCAACGATCCGGAGGAAATCCTGCTGGCGTTCAAGGCGTACTACACGACGGCGAACAGCTTTCTTTCGTCAACGCGATCACGTCGAAGATGGCAGAATCCGAAACACTCCGCACCCAGGCATCAGCAAACGGCAAGGAACAGTTTGCCAACTCACCTGATTTGGTGAAAGGACTGGTCAACGCAAATATCGATAGTCTGGATGCCTTCACAGAACTTAGTTCGAAGGTACTGAATTCACCAGAAACGCAGAAACGACTCCTGGCGTGGCTTCCTGGCCCTGGACGATTCTGGGAAGCGCTGAACGGTCAGTTGTGATCTAGCAACAGGGCTTCTATTGTTTCGCTTTCGTAACTCCAATTCAGTGGCTTGCAGGCTTGAAAGATTACTCCATGCACATAGTTGAAATCAGTAACTCTCAAGGGTCTCTGGCAAAGATTGCGGTCGATCTGGGGTTCAACTGCTTTTTGTTCACTGCCGTTACTGCCAACGGAGACAGTGTTGATGTCCTGTCGGCAACGGAAGGTTTTGAAACGGGTGGGCAGCCTGCAAGTCGCAGCGGGATTCCGTTGCTGTTCCCTTATCCAAATCGTATCTCTGGCGGGCACTATTCATGGAATGGCCGCGACTATCAACTTACGCCAGATGGCGTTCCATTCGACAAAACCGGAAATGCGATTCATGGGTTCTGCATCGATCGCCCGTGGCGAATTGTGTCGCAGTCACAAGCATCCGTGACGGCCGTTTTTAGAACCAGCGTGGATGCACCCGAACGTTTGAATCTATGGCCGGCTGATGCGGAGATTCAAGTCACTTATGAACTCAGCGGGGCATGTTTGCGATCGATCATTAAGGTCCACAACCCGTCAGAGCAACCGCTGCCGTGGGGATTCGGGACTCATGCGTATTTTCGCTTGCCGTTGAGTTCAGCTTCCTTAGCAGAGCAATGCACAATTTATGCGCCCGCCTCGCGCGTGTGGGAGCTCGACGAATGTCTGCCCAGCGGAAAAACGCGCGCCGTATCTGACAGGCCGGATCTAACGCTGAGTCCGGCATTTGGCGGTCTGAAGTTGGACGACGTTTATACAGGCGTCACCGCAGAGAACAGTGATGTCATCTGTCGTATCACTGATCCAGCCGCGAAGCTGATGGTGGAACAAAGGTGTTCGACTGACTTCCGTGAAATTGTGGCGTTCACGCCTGCATGGGCCACTGCAGTTTGTCTTGAGCCGTATACGTGCGTCACCGATGCCATAAACTTACAGCAAAAGGGCATCGACGCGGGCCTGCAAGTCCTGCCGCCAGGCGAGACCTGGTCGGGCAGAATTGAGATTGAAGTGCGTGCCACCGAATAAGATGGCACCACCGCGATCTGTCAGATCACGCCGCCGTGAACACGGTATGGTGTCGCAATATCAGGCAGGTCAAGGCCCCAGATGCGTTCCCAGATTTCCGGGATGTGTCGCAGGCTTTCCGACTGATAAATCAACTGGCGAGCGCGTGTGTCTGGATTCGGGCTCCAGATCGGCAATGCGCATCCCGTGGACAGCACAGAAGATGCCAGCAACAGCCCTACCATCAGTCGTAATCGAAGCTTCATCGCAACGTCCTTCCCTGGACCCATTTTCCATGAAGGTCAATCTTCATGGATGCCACTGCATTTTTGAAATCAGATGACTTCTGAATCGCGGGGATCGAAAACTTCGCATCCCTCACGCGACAATTCACTCAGAAACCATGATCCATTGCGATTCGATAGTGCAGTCCATTTCGTACGTCAGCCTTTCCAGGCTGACACGGTCCTGGTCAGTTCAGGCTGGAAAGCCTGACGTACTCATTTATGTCAGGCTGGAAAGCCTGAGGTACTTCGGCGATCAGTTTTTTGGCCGGGGTGCGTCGTGTCGAAACGTTGAATCACCAGAGCCTGCAATCCGTCTGGCCTCTTCACGTTCTTCAAGTTCACGAACCTTGGCTTCCATCTCTTTCCCCGGCTTGAACGTCACGACGAATTTCGCCGGAACTTCAACCTGGCCCCCGGTTCGCGGATTGCGTGCCTTACGAGCGGCTCGCATCTTGACCTCGAAAACTCCAAAGTTCCGAAGTTCAATCCGCCGTTCTTCGACAAGTGTTTCAACAATTGCGTCGAACGTTTTCTGGACGATTTCCTTGGTGCGAAGCTGCGTCAAACCTAATTCATCTGAAATCGATTTTACGATCTCTTTTTTGGTCACGATCTGTGTCTCCGAAGCAAGGGGTCACGCATAGCTGCTCTTATTTGTTGTCGCTACAACTTTATGCACTGTCAGGACTTACTGTCAAGACTCCCCTAGGAAGGAAAGTTTTTTCATTTGACCTGAAGGCTGCGCAACCCACGCAATCGCTCCGGACTGCCAAATCGCAATCGATCATGTTTTCAAAGTGAATTGTCAAAGATCATGGGCATTCGCAGCAATGCTCCGACGCCTTTCCTCCTTATCGGACCGTGAAATATGGAATGTTAGGAGAATTCGACATAATCGATACAGATTGCCAAGACTGTGTTTGGCAATCGCCACAATCGCTTCAATATCTATATTCAATCCTCCTCACGCTGCTATTCCGGCAAAAGGTGCCGGTTGAGTTAGATCTGGCAAATTGCACCTGTTGACGACGGCGATACAAGTCAGAGAAGAGGCGCGACTTCGGCATTTCAGGAATCTGATGCTGAACGTGCCGACTGGGGTGTATTCAAACAATCCGGCGATGACTTCAGAGTCCGCTGCATACTTTGTGGAGGAAAATTCATGAGCGGTTCAACAACAATCAAGCGCAATTCTAACTCCGAACTAGGCGGATTCCGCAGCTTCATGTGGATCTGCATGGTCATGTCACTGGCAGTTGTTTTCTTTGGAATGCAACTGATGATGGTCGGTCCTCTGAAAGGCCGATTGGACGGCATTCAAGCTCGGCTTGAAGAGTCAGAAGGCAATATGAAAAAGCTGGTCGCTGGGCGAGACGCAGTCTGGAAGACCAATAATCTTTTAACCAGCATTGAAGAGCAAGCAGGCCATCTACAAAAAGTCCAAAAGAGCCTTGCAGACATTCAGAATCTTCGCAGTAACATTCAACGCGAAGCGGAATCTTCAGCCGTTGCCATGGCAGCTCTTGACCGCATCTCTGCCGTTCAGGATCGACTGGTTGCAAGTCAGCAGCAAACGCAGCAGGCCACAGTGCAGGTGACACGACTGGATGATCTCCTGACGACAATTATTCACGGTACCGAAAATGCTGAAGTTGCCGCCAATTCAATGGACGGCATCGTTGCTCTGCAAAATCGAATCATCGCTGCTTCCAATAACTATGAAAAGGCCAGCGACGGTATTACCAATCTCGCCGACCTGACACAGCGTATGGTGGCTCAATCAGAAGAACTGAAAGTTGCATCATCACGATTCGACGAATTTGTGAGCCTTGCGAATGCGATCAAAGCGGCACCTGCTGATCTGGAATCTGCTACGTCAACGATTGCCGCATTGAACAGTCTGAAAGATCAAGTGGTTGCTTCTGGCGAAACGCTGGAAGTCGCTCAGGAGAACACTCGCACCCTTGTTGCGATGAACGAAACCCTCAGCAGCGACAGCCTGAAACTTGACGCATCTCGTAAGAATCTTGATTCTCTTGTGACACTGGGAACAACACTCAGCAGCCAATCACAACATGTCGGCGAAGCCATCCAAAACCTTGAGATCATGGATGACTTTCGCACAGAATTGGCTGCGCACGTTAAATCACTGGACGGCGTTCGCCGCACGATGATGGAGATCGCCATGATGGAATCAACACTTGGGCGAGTTGCAAAGGTTGTTGAGCCACTGACTCAGATTGGAAACCTGCGACGATTGTCGGACGACGAAATGCGAGAAGCGGCCCGCGTCATTCTGGATCGACGAATCACTCGCTTTTCACAGTCAGACTCGCAGCCAGAAACTGGTGCTGCTGATAACAGCACGAAAGCAACAGCGACGGCAACAACCACTCAGGAAGAACTTGTACCGCTTCCGCCAGAAGCACGATAATCAGTTGCACTGGAAGCATCTGACAGGCTGAAATGCCCAAGCATCCTCAACACTGAACGGCACGCAGATCTCTGCGTGCTGTTTGGCGTTTCAGGAATTCTGTGTATCCTGTTCAAATATGGAATCCGCTTTTCGATTTAAACAATTCACCGTCCGCCACAATCACTGCGCGATGAAAGTCGGCACGGACGGTATTTTGCTTGGGGCATGGTGCAGTCCCTGCTCCAACAACCTTACGACCGCCAAAATTCTGGACATTGGAACTGGCACGGGTTTGATTGCCCTGATGCTCGCCCAGAGAAATCCACACGCCGTGGTCGATGCGATTGAAATCGACCGCGCGGCGTGCGAGCAAGCGGCGGAAAACTTTGCAGCGTCGCCGTGGAGCGAAAGACTGCGGGCGATTCCAGGCTGCGTCAAAAATCTTTGTCCTGACTGGAAGTACGACCTGATCGTGTCGAACCCGCCTTGGTTCAGCGATTCCCTGAAGTCTCCGTCCGATGCTCGCAACAATGCTCGCCACGACGACACACTGAACGCCATCGACCTGCTGGTTTCTGTCGATCGCCTGTTGGCAGTCGATGGACGATTCTCCGCAGTGTTGCCGAGCGTCAGTGGCCAAAGGTTCATAGAGAACGCTGCACAATTTGGGCTGCATTGCGTGCGAAACTGTCAGGTACAGCCGAATGCCGACAAATTGCCGACTCGATGCCTGCTGGAATTCTCCAGAACTCCGCCTGCCACGCAACTTGACTCGGAAACGCTCATCGTTGAGACCAACACGCGGCATGACTACACACCGGCTTTTCGAGACCTGACTCGGGATTTCTATCTGCGATTTTGAACAACACGCGATAAGGAATAGTCCCGAATTCAAGTACGTCAGGCTTTCCAGCCTGACCTATTGTTCTGCGAGTCAGGCTGGAGAGCCTGACGTACTTTTCGGGGTCTTATCTCAAGACTATTACGAACACCCCCCGCGAGCCGTGCGACGTCAGTCGCCTGAGCCTGAGAGACTTGCTGCGCCGCTTGCAACGTGGATCGAGAGGTCTATACTGACACCGCTTCGGGATCTGTATATCCCTTCGCAGATAGCAAATACTCTTCGGTCTCACAGACCGCAATTACTGAACGAGGATTTTCCATGAGTGTTCGAGTTGGACAAACGGCTCCGGGGCTGGATCTGGCATTGCAGGCTTACGACCGCACAAAAGACAACACTGACCAGCAGTTTCAGGACTTGAAGCTCGCAGATTTGAAGGGCAAGTGGATCTGCCTGTATTTTTATCCGCTCGACTTCACATTTGTCTGTCCTACCGAACTCGTCGCATTCGACAAAGCTCTGGGCGAATTCAAGGACCGCGAGACCGTCGTGTTGACCGCCAGCACCGACAGCGTCTTCAGCCACAAAGGTTGGTGCGATTCGCATAAAGAATTGGGGCAACTGAAGCACCTGATGATCGGCGACACCAGCCACGAACTGGCAAAAGCCTACGATGTGCTCGACTGCGGCAAAGGCATCGCTTATCGCGGAGTCTATCTGATTGACCCAACCGGCACTCTGCGCTGGTTGGCCGTGCATGATCTGGGAGTTGGCCGCAATGTCGATGAAGTGATACGAGTTCTCGACGCACTTCAAACAGACAAACTGTGTCCTTGCAACTGGAAGCCTGGTCAGAAGACTTTGAACTAATCACCATGTCAGACGTCTCTTCCCGACTTCAGTTCGCATTGAGCATGGCGTCTGCCGCATCGGACCTCATCCTGAAACACTATCAGGTTGATGGACTGCTTGTGGAGTCGAAGTCGGACGATTCGCCCGTCACCGTGGCGGATCGCGGTGCAGAACAACTCATCCGCAAAATGCTGTCCGAAAAATTTCCACAGGATGGAATTCTGGGTGAAGAATTCGATTCTGTTCCCAGCCAGAACGGTTATCGCTGGATCATTGATCCCATTGATGGCACGAAGCCATTTGTTCATGGGGTTCCATTGTTTGGAACGCTGATCGGTATCGAACTGGACGCCCGCATGGTGGCGGGAGTCTGTCGATTTCCAGCATTGCACGAAGTGGTCTTCGCGGCCGAAGGTCAGGGCTGCTGGTGGCAAATTCGCGATCAGGCTCCGCGTCAGACATTCGTCAGCAGCATCACATCTATCAGCGAAGCGCGGATGATGTTTACGGAGCCGACTCATTGGCGAACGACCGGACGTTTTGATTCCATCGTTGCGGTGATGAATCAAGTCAAAGTCGCGCGAGGCTGGGGGGATTGCTACGGTCACGCGATGGTGGCAACTGGCCGCGCGGAAATTGCGATCGACCCGTTGATGTCGCCATGGGATATCGCTGCTTTGATTCCTATTCTGCGAGAAGCTGGTGGAACCTGCACCGATTGGAAAGGTGCAGAAACCGTCACAGGTGGCGATGGCGTTTCAGTTGTTCCGGCGCTGAAAGATGCTGTACTATGCGTCTTGAAAAATGCCCCGGCATTAAAATAGTACGTCAGTACAGCATCCACAGGAAATTGCCAGGCATGCGTTTTTCTCGTTCCAGGGCTCCAGCCCTGGAACGCACCGTTTCGGAGGCTCCCGCCTCCACAGTTATTCTGGAGGCGAGAGCCTCCAGATCATAGTGTTTCAAGGCTGGAGCCTCGGAACAAGCACATTTTCACCCCGCCCGTAGATAACCAGACTCAAAGCATTCACAGGACCCAGCCATGCGTACATTTTTCACTTCATGGATTTTACTTCTGATCTTCAGCTCAATACTTTCGGTCTGCGGTTGTTCCGAAGCGGAAAAAAAAGAATCACCCGAAGAAGTTCTCGCCAAAATGGAGAAGCTGCGAAGTGAAACGAGCTGGGAAAAGCCCGTTGCTCCACAGCCGCCAGTGAATCCGGCGAATTCACCTGCGACAGAGCCATCCGGTTTGGAATCTGCCAAAGGGACATTTACTGTCAAAGTCGAAGCATCAACCGGCGACTTCACAATTGAAGTGAATCGTGCATGGGCTCCCATTGGTGCCGAACGTTTTTATCAGCTCGTCAAAAGCAGCTATTTTGATGAGTGTCGTTTCTTTCGAGTTGTGCCGGGCTTCATGGTTCAATTTGGCATGAACGGCGATCCATCCGTGCAGCAACAATGGGATCGAAACATTAACGACGACACCGTCACTCAAAGCAACGAGCGAAGTTATGTCACGTTCGCGACGTCAGGGCCGAATAGTCGAACAACTCAGTTGTTTATCAACTTCGGCGACAATGCGTCTCTGGATGGCCAGGGATTCGCTCCCTTTGGCAAAGTGATCGAAGGCATGGAGCAGGTTGATGCTATTAATGCGCAGTACGGTGAATCACCGCAACAGGGCAGTATCAAGAGTAACGGTAACGCCTACTTGAACCAGGAATTCCCAAAACTCGACTACATCAAAAAGATGTCGATCGCGAGTGAAACGAAAGAATAGTTGTAGGGTGCGTGACGAGAAGGTGGTGTGTTCCGCTGGCGATGCACACCCACTGCCAAAAGACTAAGAAAAGACAGAGCAATATCATGAGTGAAAGTGTTTGCCGTTGGGGAATTCTCAGCACAGCCGGAATCGCAAAAAAGAACTGGCATTCGATCGCGAATTCCGGAAACGGCCGTCTCGGTGCGGTGGCCAGTCGCTCTGTTGACAAGGCTCAGCAGTTTATCGATGAATGTAATGCGTCGGCCCCCATGTCGCACAAAGTTGAAGCCCTCGGCAGCTACGAAGCACTGCTGGCACGCAAAGATATTGACGCGGTTTATATTCCGCTGCCGACTGGTCTGCGGACTGAATGGGTTGTTAAAGCCGCCGAAGCTGGCAAGCACGTGATGGTGGAGAAACCATGCGGCGTCACGACCGCCGACGTTCAGAAAATGGTCGATGCCTGCAACAAAGCAAAAGTCCAGTTCATGGACGGCGTGATGTTCATGCACAGCGCGCGCATGAACCAACTGCGTCAGGTTCTGGATGATGGCAAAAGCGTTGGCACTGTTCGCCGTATCGCCAGCCAGTTTAGTTTCTGTGCGGCGGACGAATGGATGCAAAGTAACATCCGCGCCAGCAGTCAGTTGGAACCAGCAGGTTGCCTGGGAGATCTCGGCTGGTACACGATTCGAATCACGTTGTGGGCGATGAATTTTGAAATGCCCACGGAAGTTCGTGGTCGCATTCTGCACGGAGCAAAACGGCCGGATAGTTCCGAAGACGTGCCGATGGAGTTCCAGGGCGAGATGCACTTCAAGAGCGGTGTCTCGGCAACGTTCTTCAATTCTTTCCGAGCGAACCATCAGCAGTGGGTCAACATCAGCGGCACAAAAGGGTACGTGCAGGTGAATGACTTTGTGTTGCCATACTTTGGCAATGAAGTGGCGTTTGAAGTCGGCAATCACAACTTCGCTGCCGAAGGTTGTCACTTCAACATGGAGAAGTTTTTCACGCGTCACGCAGTGTCGGAATACAGCAACAATACTCCGAACAGTCAGGAAACAGAACTGTTTAGAACATTCGGTCAACTGGTACTCAGCGGCACGTGTGATAACTACTGGCCGGAGATTGCCATCAAAACGCAGCGTGTTCTGGATGCGGCGTTGAATTCAGCCCACAACGGCGGAGTAGCCGTCACACCTTAGACTGCAACACCGGCGAGCGGTGCGGCGTCAGCCCACCGGTACGAAAACGACGTACCGGAGGACTCACGCCACTCCCTCACGACACTCCGTTCACCAGCTTCATTCCGCCCCGCATATCAATGGTTCATACTTCGCAAGGAACCGAACAATGATACGACAACTGACCTACTCCGCATACATCATGATGGTTGTGGAGTTCGCAACGCTGCCAGCCACGTCGGTCGCTCAGCAACCGCCGTATGATGTTTTTCCTGCGGCTGATCCACCGTACTATCGAGTGCGCTACGAGGCATCGACGGTTGCCGGCGAATTGATGTTCCCCGTTAACTATACAATCTGGATTCCGAAAGACGTCAAGTCGCTGCGCGGGGTTATCGTCCATCAACACGGTTGCGGCGAAGGATCATGCAAGTCCGGACTCACCGGCGCGTTCGATCTGCATTGGCAGGCTCTTGCGAAAAAGCACGATTGTGCCTTGCTGGCACCGGCGTACGAACAGCCTGAAAAAGCGGATTGTCAGATGTGGTGCGATCCTCGCAATGGATCAGATGCTGCGTTTCAGAAATGCCTGTTGGATCTTGGAGAAAAATCCGGGCATCACGAGCTCTCAAAAGTGCCGTGGGCTTTGTGGGGACACAGCGGCGGCGGACACTGGGCCGGAGGCATGGTGTTGTTACATCCCGATCGCGTCGCCGCAGCATGGTTGCGTTCAGGGGTGCCGTTGTTGCAGGAAAATCCGGATCGTGCGACCATCAAGGCTCACACTTTGTCGGATGCTGCGTTGCAGGTTCCTGTGATGTGTAACCCCGGCACACAAGAAGGTGTTACAGTCAAAGACGGTCGTTTCGCAGGCGTCTGGCCGGCCAACGAAGCATTCTTTGGTGAAGTGCGTTCGAAAGGTGGACTCATCGGCGTTGCTGTCGATCCATTGACGGCCCATGAATGCGGTAACCAACGTTACTTCGCCATCCCGTGGCTGGATGCATGTCTCAGCGTGCGACTTTCAAAAGACAACGTCGAAGTGTTGAACGCTATGCCAATTGATACCGCATGGCTTGCCGAACCGACTGGAACAGAAGCTGTGCCTGCGGCAACATTTTCTGGCGACCCACTAACAGCCGCATGGCTGCCGCACGAAACCGTCGCGCGGGCCTGGATGCAGTATGTCAAAGATACAGCGCTGACAGACACAACACCTCCGCCTGCACCGACGAACGTGCAATTGAACGGAACTGACCTCACGTGGGACGCCACTGCCGATCTCGAAAGCGGCCTTGCGAGTTTCATCATCGAACGTGATGGTGCGGCGATTGGAAATGTGCCGGAGAACGGCAAGAATCCATTCGGCCGCCCGATCTTTCAAGGTCTGCAATACAGCGACACACCTGCGTTGCCACTTGTACCGATGCAATTCACCGACACAAAGAGTGATGCCGGAAAGCAGCATGTGTACCGTGTGATCGCAGTCAACACCGTCGGGCTGAAATCAGAACCGAGCGCACAGGCTTCAGTTGAACTTCGCTAGTTCTCTGTCAAGGATTGTTAATCGTTTAACCCCAATACCGTTCAATGAAGGCCATTTATGGGGTAGCGAAACTCGTCAAGAGTTTCGGAAGTCCTATAACATGGCCGAAAGTCTTGACGACTTTCGCTACATGTGTCCTTCGTTGAACGGTAGCGATCCTGGCTGATACTACGGAACCGTGCAGGATCTTTTTTGTCCTGCACTACGCCGTAGACGTATCAATGAAGCCCGCGGGAGATTCCGATCGTGGCAGCTTCAGGGTAAACGTCGTGCCTTTGCCGATTTCGCTTTCAACGCGAATTCGCCCTTCATGCGCTTCGACAATCCGAAGGCAAAGGGACAATCCCAGGCCGGTTCCACCCTGGCCGCGAGCATCGGGCGTTTTGGTTGTGTAAAATGAATCGAAGATGTGCGGCAATTTCTCGTGGGGAATTCCGCAGCCTGTGTCGCTGACGACGATCTCAGCCCAGCCTTCGGATTTGTTGTCTCGGACAATAAGTCGCAGTCGTCCGGCTTCCTTCATGGCTTGCCGAGCGTTCACGATCAGATTCATCAAAATCTGCTGAATCTGGCTGGCATTCACCATCGCCCAGACGGGAGACGGGGACATCAGGTCCACAGAAATGCGATGCATCTGCAGATCTTTCTGCACCAGCACCAACACGTCGTCCAGCAGTCGTTTTAAGTCGGCCGGTTCAACGCGATCGGAATTCTGCCGAGCGTAAGCCAACATGCCGGTCGTGCGATGTGCCGCACGTTGTCCGGCGGACAGAATTCTGTCGAAAGATTTTGTGCGAGTCTTCTCGTCGGTGTGTCGCAACCCCATCTTGGCGTAGTTGATCACCGTCGTGAGGATGTTGTTAAATTCATGAGTGATTGAAGAAGCCAACGCGCCCACGGAACTTAATCGTTGTGCGCGCATGAGTTCGTCGTCAAGCAGGGCCAGGCGTTGTTCCAGTTCGGCGATCTTCTGTGAGTCATCCATGACAGTCAATTGCTCCGAAGAAAATGCGCGTCAATACGGCAGTCTCTGCACAGCCGTTCCAGTTAGATTTATCGGCATATTCGCACGCCATCTTGTGGCTGGTCGTGTTGCAATGACGCAACATTGGTGGTTTTTCAACAGCAGATTTGGCCGGAACTCAGATTGTGACAGCAGTTCGTGCGTCCTGGTTGTTGATTTTCGGCAATATCCCGTTGATTAAAGACCATATGGTTTTTTGGCCTCATTCAAATGATGGGGGAGATGCCCATCCTGCAGTCATACCGCGTCATAGAATCTCAGTGGGTGCAAAGTTTTTCCATAGGGCATATCGCATCCAACCAGCTTTGAATCACATCCACGTTCTCTGTCAAAGAATCCGGAGACGCACCATGCGCCTTCTCAGACATTTGAATCCGCGAATCAGAAAGCAACACAACCGTGACGGTGCCGCCGCCATGGAAACTGCTGTTGTACTTCCCGTATTCTTTCTATTGTTGTTTGGTTTCATCGAGTTTGGCCATGTCTGCATGACCATTCACACGCTGAATTCGGCAGCCCGCCGCGCGGCTCGCCTGGGAGTCAGTGAAACCGCAACGACCGCCAGCGTCACGGCTCTGGCCAACCAAATCACCAGTGCCGCCATTCCCGGTTCCAGCGCCACGATAATTGTCAAGAATGGAGGCGTATTCGATACGACTGGCGTGAACGCATCCTTAATTAACTACTCAGCATTGCCCAACATCGAACTGGCAACCGCTGAACGCCGTCAGTTGTTTATCGTCCGAGTCTCTGTGTCTTACTCAGACGTGGCTATTCTTGGCCCCAAATGGCTCAGCGGTCTGACCGTTTATGGTCAAAGCGTCATGAGGAAGGAATAGTCATGAAAAATCTAAAGGGACAGCGAAGGCAACCGAAGCCTGTTTTGGCGAATCAAGCTCACCGCAAAGGTGCGGCTTTGATGGAATGTGCCGTCATGTTGCCCGTCCTGATGATGATGGTGCTTGGCATTCTGGAGATCGGATCAGCTCTGCGAGCATCCACCATCCTCAATTCAGCCTGTCGAGAAGCAGGCCGATTGACGGCAATGGACTGGCGCTACATTACTCATGTTAATCAGACTCCAAATCAGAAAGTCACTCAGGATCTTAAAAACTTTGTCACCGCAGCCGGGCTGCGTGGCGGCGATTCGACCGTGACGATTACACACGCGGACGGCGCGAATGCGGGGCAGATCTTTGACCTGGCTGATACTGACAACGATCTTCAGTTTGTGAAGGTTGAAGTGACGTTGCCATATTCCAGCGTCAGCGTATTTCCTTTGACATACCTCGCCGGAAAGACGTTGAAAGCAAATATCGTCATGCGTGCCACAACAGGACGCGGCGGACTATCAAATTAGAAACCAAGGAACAAAAATGAACAAAACAATGCAAAAAAGTCGGAGATGGATATTCCGGCAGGAGAATCGGAAAGGCGTCTTCTTCGTTCTGGCAGTCATCTGTCTGCTGGGTGCGATGACATTCGTAGGAATGTCTGTCGACCTTGGGATGATCACTGTCACCAAGACTCGCATGCAGGCCACGGCTGATGCGGCGGCACTGGCGGCAGCTCAGGAAATTGTGGTCGCCGTCAGGAATGCGTCATGGGATTCCGAAAATGGTCTGGACATGGCAGCCGTGCAGAATGCTGCCGCTGCCGATGCACGAGCGATGGCGGAATATGTTGCAAACATCAATGGGTTTTATATCAATCCCAACGTCGATGTGATTTTGGGACGCAGATTACTGGCCAGCGATGGAGTGACCTACAGTGAAACCTGGGGCACCGGACCATTCAACTGCGTGAAGGTCGATATTCGCAAGAACAACAGTGACAGAACTGCGCCAGACGCAAAGTTGCCATTGATCTTTGCTCCCGTTGTTGGCGAACGTGCTCAATCGCTGACTTCATCCGCGACAGCGTTCATCGAATCCCGTGACATCGTCTGTACGCTGGACTATTCCACTTCAATGAACGACGACAGTTGCATGAGTTCAGCGACGATCAACCGTCTGACAAAAGCGGGCGTTGAGACTAATCTTGACGCAATCTGGGGCGCACTTGTGGCATCCGACGTTCGGTTCAGCAACGATGCCACAACGAAGAAATTTCCATCCACAGGATTTGGCACAATGAATTCTGCTGCGGGGACGACCAACAACAGCAGCAGCAGTCAGACAGCAATTGAGGCGCTTGGTCTGTATACGCCCGAAAAGAACTATTACGACAATTGGTCGCTCAATACGTCGGACGATGACTATTACTTCATTACGTCTGGAGGCTTTGATTTCCGTCGATTCACCCAGGGATCGTTCAATGGTCAATTGCGTCGGAAGTTGTCCTCAAGTAGCTCTTGGAGCACCGTTTCTGAAACCCTGGCACCAGGCTATTTTCCACGCATCCAGGAAAGTGCCATTCCGTTTCCTCAGGAAGGCAAGAGCTCTTCTACTGGTCTGCGACTGGGCAAGCCATCAATTTCTACAAGCAAATCACGGTGGTTGGCATATGCCAACTACGTCCGTACAAACAGCAATCTGAATAATCAAGGCTATCGGTTTAAGTACGGCTATCGCACGCTGATGGTCTACTTGATGGAATCTCGACCAGCAAACAACCAGTCCGAAGACCTGTGGCGAGCCCCTTGCTATCCGTTCCACGGGATGAAGATGGGCATGAATACGTTTTGCGAGTTCATGACGGACCTGAGCTACGGGGACAACATCGGTCTCGTGAACTATGCCGTTGTTGCGCGCATCGAAACAGGATTGAATGAAGACGGAGCTGATGCCACGGTCAACCTTGGTGCCGACCTGATGTCAACTCGATATCAGGACATCGATACCATCCAAAGACACAAGCAGGCCGGACACTATTCCGGCAACACTGCCACCGGTGACGGCATCAAGAAGGCATTGGAGCTCCTGGATTCCAATAGTCGCTATGGGGCTCAAAAAGCCATCCTGCTGATGACTGACGGTCAACCAAACATCAGTCCATCAGGTTTCACCCTGCCGTCTGGCTGGAACTGGAACGCTTTACTGGACTACGATGGAAACGGATCTGCTGACTATACCACCAGCAATCAAGCTAGTCAGTACGCACTGTATCAGGCAAAACTAGCGGCGGACAACAACGTCGTGGTTCACACGCTGTGCGTTGGGTCCGGAGCTGATACCGCATTGCTGAAAGCGATTTCAAAGATTTCCGGTGGATACGATATTGTGGTCCCTGCGGGAACATCCGTTACTGCACAGGAATTGCTGCTGCGAGAAGCCTTCGGGGTTCTTGCTGGCCAGGTTCCTCCAGCACGACTGGTGGTGTCACCGGAATAATGTTTAACTGGTCGACTGCATTGGAACAGTGCTGAAATAAGATCCCGAAAAGTACGTCAGGCTTTCCAGCCTGACACGAAGAAGAACAAGTCAGCCTCGAAAGGCTGACGTACTTCAATTCAGGACTGTTCCAGTGTGCTGCCAACTCTGCTCAGAACGGGCCGCGCGACGTAAGTCACGCGGCCCTTCTTGTTTTATTCAGTCCAGCAATTCTGTCATGGCTGCCAGTACTTCGGGACCCGTTATCGACATACCATAACGCTCAAGACACCGATCTCGCAAATCGGCATTCCATGGCAGCGAGCCTGACCCAACGGCTGGAAGGTTTAACATCGCGTTCACCAGTGCCTGATGAGAACCAGCGGCATAGAGCTGCCCAAGCTTCAGGTCCGCAAGGCGTTCCGGAAATGCTCCATGATCGGGTAGTAGTGAAGGAACGCCCGCCAATGCGGCCTCCAAAACATACAGCCCTTTCGGTTCATGGTATTCCGTGGGAACGCACAGCCAGTCAAACGAACGGAGTATCTTAAACTTTCCGTCTCGATCTGCCGGGCTGCCTTCCCAGCGAATGCGTCCTTCACCTGCACTTTGCTGGACAGCACGCAGTCGTTTTTCAAATTGACGCAGATGTAAATCAGGCAAGAACCCCGCGATCACAAAGTCCAGGTTGTTGGTCCGTGAAACAACATCTTCTGCCGCATTCAAAAAATGAAACGCTCCTTTTTCAGGGCAAATACGAGCGAAGTATCCGATCGTCGTTCGCCGGGAATTTGGCAGCGTTGACAAAGCATCTCGATTTAACTGCGGCAATTCGATGTGCAAATCATGGTTCATGCGGTGCGAATCTGGATCGATGATCAATGGGATCGTCCGAAAATGATTCTCCGGCAGGTTGAGATACTGCTGCATGAACGTCGAGTAATATTGACTGTGTGTAAACAGCCGATCAAACCCTGCGGCGTTGCGAGAGACAAGCTGAACGGCTTGCGTTTTCCATGGTTCTGGCAATGCGTTCAGAAAGATGTCGTCGCCCTGTAACAGGCATGCGATCTTTCCCTGAAAACGCAATTTAAGTTCCGGCAGAATCCCGGACAACAACGCATTGCTGAAGAGTATGACGTCCGGTTGCAGATCATCACATAAAAAATTGATCAACTCACGAATCTCGGTCTTCTGTGGCCCATTCGTTCCCTGCAACAAATCGATCGTTAAGTCGCCGAGTTGACTGGCATCGGTACTACTGCTTCTTTTTGAAAGCAGTCTGACAACTGCTGGACGATCCAGCCAACGCCTGAAGATTCTTGGAACAAGTCTCCAGCCGGGCAATTTGGAATCGAGATAAACGTTGATACCGCCCAGGAACACTCGCGACGAAGATTCGTTGTCTTCATCAACACGAATGGGCGTGTAAGTTGGAAGTAAAACTGCGTCCGCCCCCGCCAACCGCAGCGCGCGTGCTAATGTGTTGTCCTGCATGCAGGAGCCGCAGAACATTCCCGCGCCACCAGCCGTGAGAATGGCGATCTTCATGGCTTTTATCCCGTGAGTCTGCGATCGATGCAACCAACAAAAGTTCGCCCCAGGTTAGCGGGACTCGCTGTATAAATAGGGCCAATCTTCGACCTGGTCATACCCAACAATGAAGCCTCCCCTTGATGCCTCAATGAGTCGTGAATCCTTACAGATCAAACAAATAGCTGACCGATTCGTTGCGATGCACGCGGCGGATTGCTTCGCCCAGTAGTTCAGCCACTGACAAAATCGTAAGGTTTGGCAGGCGATGCTGTTGAGCAATCGGGCAGGAATTTGTGACGACAAGTCCGTCGATCTCTGCCCGTTCCAGGCGTTCAAACGCAGGGCCACACAGCACGGCATGAGTCGCACCAAGATAGATCTTCTTCGCGCCATGGGCTCGCACAACTTCAACCGCACCGCAAATGGATCCGGCTGTTGTGATCATGTCGTCAAAGATCAACGCCGTCTTGCCTTCAATCGGACCACCGATCAAATTGGCTTGTCGCGTTTCCAACGCATTCGCGCGGCGTTTATCGACGATCGCCAGTGAGCCACCAAGATGCTCAACGTGTTGCAGCGTCCGTTTAATACTGCCTTCGTCCGGACTGATGATCACAAGGTCTTCCTGAGCGATGCCCAGCGAAGAAAAATGCTTGTCCAGAATCGGCGCGGCATACAGATGATCGACAGGAACGTCAAAGAAACCCTGAATCTGAGCGGCATGCAGATCCATCGTCAGCACACGGTGTGCGCCAGCTTCTACGATCAGATTGGCCACAAGCTTGGAAGTAATCGGAACGCGACCAGAATCTTTGCGATCCTGGCGAGCATAGCCGAAATAAGGAATCACAGCCGTGATGCGCGCGGCACTCGCACGGCGGCAGGCGTCGATCAACACCAGCAACTCAACGAGGTTTTCATTGACTGGCGGACACGTCGGTTGAATCAGGAACACATCGCAACCGCGAATGTTTTGATTCAACTTGACGCTGATTTCGCCGTCAGGAAAATTCCCGACGTCGACATGCCCCAAGCCGATACCCAGATAAGTTGCAATCTCGCGGGCAAGTTCTGGATTTGCTCGACCGCTGATAATTGTCAGGTGCTCGTACATTCGCATATCATGGCAAAATGGGCACTTGGGGCGTCGGAAAGCGGATTTGAAGAGCTAGACGAAGCGAGAAACTAACGAAATTCTTCAGAATCAGCGACGAGACCAAATGCTGACAAGTTAGAGTCGCTGCGTCAATCGGCGCAAGCTGCGTCGCGCAGAGAAACCCGAGACTGCATGGAGATTGTCGGGCCAGACGTTAGAGACGGACCGATCGGCGTTGCGGTGATCCGCTGTTCGAAGACATGATGAACGTCGCAAGCACTTGAGCGACCACGGTCGCGATAGGCGGCAGAATACTCCAAAAGCTCGATATTTTGCGACTTTTCGATGATTTTGAAGGCCACTGCATGAGGCTCAATGCCGTGTGGAGCCAGCGTAAATTCCTCTGGATATTGTTCATTTGCGATCGTGGGAAAGTTGATGTTCCAAAAATGTCCAGCGGGCAATCGATAGTCGGGCTCGATGATCCGGCGAACCACGCGAGTCACATGCTTTGCCAACACGTCCCAATCCACTGGAAAATCGCCGTGCAGCAGGCGTGACAGAGCGATCGCCGGTACGCCCAGCAAGGCGGCCTCACGAGCAGCGGCAGCAGTCCCGGAATAGAACAAATCAACCCCCATGTTCGCCCCCGGATTGATCCCAGCGACGACAAAATCCGGCGGAGATTTGAGCACGTGCCGCATTCCAACACGAATACAGTCGGCAGGAGATGAATGCACCACATGGATGTCGCCAAACGGCTCAACCCGTCGTTTTTCCAAGCGCAGCGGATTTTTTGTATCGACGGCATGACCTTTGGAACTATGGCAAGTGGCCGGTGCCACAACTGTCACTTCTCCCAGCGGCAGCAGGGCCTGATACAAAGCCGCAAGTCCTGGTGCCTCGAATCCGTCGTCGTTTGTGATCAAAAATCGCACTTGGAATAACCTTATCTGAAGTATTTTAAAAATTGCCGCCTAATCAATCACATCATCCACTGGCGAAAGGCTGACGACCTTTTCCAGCCGTATGTAAACGGTTTTTCGATTCGGCTGAATGCCATGCACACGGGCTTCACGGACGTAAACTTCGCGGGTTGTTGTAGAATCTCGCATATCGTGGACGTCGGCGGCTTTCAGCACCAGCGTTTTTTCGTTGATGGCATGGAGCCGTCCGAGATAGACAAATGGCGATTCTACATCGACGACAACCTGTTTTCCGATGAATTCTTCCACGTGTAAATCCTGCACTGAACAGTTTTCTGAATTCGGTGTCTGGGCTTTTAGGTATTGCTGTTCCTATTTTTACAGCTTCTGCCCCGATGACCAGTCGGTGGAGGATCGTTCGCTATAATTTCTGCGGGCTGATTCTTCACTCTTTGAATATCATTCGTCGAAAAGCACTGCATGTCCTCCATTTTTCGTCCTGCCATTGATCGTATGGCTGGCTACGCTCCCGGTGAGCAACCGCAGGAAGGCGGCTGGGTTAAGCTCAATACGAACGAAAATCCGTATCCACCGTCTCCAAAAGTCGTGGAAGCCATCCAGCGCGCTGCGGAGGGACGGCTGAACGTTTATCCTGATCCGTATGCCGCTGGATTTCGCAAAGTTGCAGCCGCGTTATTCAACGTTGATCCTGACTGGATTTTGCCAGCGAACGGCAGCGATGAAAATCTTACGGTGATCACGCGATCATTTTGTGACGCTGACGATACAATCGCTTACCCCTATCCCAGCTACGTGCTCTACGAATCGCTCGCCCAGATTCAGGGCTGCAGCGTCGTGCGTTTGAATCTGAATTCGGACTGGCAATGGAATCCTGAAGATGCCGCGCGGCTAAGAAAAAGCGTTCGCGTATTTTACGTTCCAAGTCCAAATTCACCGACTGGCAATATCTGGTCGGCAGAACAACTCAGCCAGCTTTTGCCTGATCGCGGTGTGTTGGTCCTTGATGAAGCGTACGGAGATTTTCGTCGTGTCCCTCATCGCGGCGAATTGTTGCGTGACGATCGATTTGATGGTCGCATGATCGTGACGCGCACGTTCAGCAAGTCTTATAGCCTCGCCGGGATCCGATTTGGTTTCGCAGTCGCTCATCCGGATCTGATCAGCGGCATGCAAAAAGTTAAAGACAGCTATAACTGCGACACCGTGGCGATTGCCGCTGCGACGGCCGCTCTGGAAGATCAGGATTGGATGTTGCAGAATCGAGCAAAGATTCTGGCGACTCGAGATCGAATGGCGGCCGTGTTGCCGACGTACGGTTTTCGGGTGCATCCGAGTGAAGCCAATTTCCTGTGGACGACGCATGAAACGGGAAAGCATCGCGAGTTGTACGAACAACTGAAGCAGCGAAAGATCCTGATTCGTTATATGCGATTTGCGGACGCGTTGCCCGATGGCGGAACTCTGGACGGGTTACGAATCACGATCGGGACGGATTCCGAAATTGATCGAGTGCTGGAAGTGATGGCCGATGTCGTCAAATGCGTCTCGTGACAAGTTCGGTTGTACCGGATTTTCCGGAGCGGCTCCACGAAGGTCAGCACTGTGTCAAATGTCGCAAAGACTTCCGCCCGATTCCCGGCATTCACAGCGCAAGATTGGATTGGAAAATATCGTAGGATTTTCGACTCGTTAGTATTTGGCCTCCCCCCTCTATGACTCGAACCGCATTGATCACACGCAACACAGCCGAAACGCAAATCGAACTGACCCTCAACCTTGATGGGAGCGGCAAGTCTGACATCTCCACGGGCGTTGGTTTCTTTGATCACATGCTGACGTTGTTTGCTCGTCATGGACTGTTTGATCTGACGGTCAAGGCAAACGGCGACCTGCACGTTGATCATCATCATACGGTCGAAGATGTCGGCATTTGCCTGGGACGCTGTCTGAATCAGGCAATTGGCGACAAACAAGGCATCTGTCGCTACGGTCACTTTACGTTGCCGATGGAAGAAACGCTGGTCACATCCGCTGTTGACCTCAGCGGTCGCATGGCATTCATCTATCGTGTTGAATTCCTGACGGAAAAAATCGGCGAATTTGATACGCAACTGGTTCAGGAATTCTGGACAGCCGTTTCGAGCAACGCTTTGATGAATTTGCACCTGCTGCTGCACCACGGCGCAAACAGCCATCACGTGGCGGAAGGCATTTTCAAATCCACCGCCCGCGCTCTGCGCATGGCTGTCACTATCGATCCGCGCCAACAAGGTGTGCCAAGTTCCAAGGGTACGTTGCAGGGTTAACAGGGTGTTGATTTAGGGTCCGCCGCGATCGCTTGCGTTTAACCCGACTCGAAGAGGAGGCTGGGGGCTCGGTACCTCCTCTTCGAGTCGGGTTAAACGATGAAATCAACACCCCGCTAACGGAGATTGGTGATTCGCGCAAGGGTCACAAATTGAGAAGAGGTTAACAATGTCGATTCCCCCTCGATTTTCCATCCGTGCGCGTGGTGCCAGCTTTGTGTATGCATTCCGTGGATTGCGGTTCATGCTGCAATCGCAGCACAACGCATGGCTGCATGCCGTGGCGACGTTTCTGGTTTGTCTCTTTGGCGTGGGGTTTCAGATTTCGACAGTTGAGTGGTGCTTCGTGATCCTGTCAATGATGTCTGTCTGGACTGCGGAAGCGTTCAATACGGCGATTGAATGCGTCACAGATCTGGCGAGCCCGGAATATCATGCCTTGGCCGGCAAAGCCAAAGATGTCGCTGCTGCTGCGGTCTTGATTACGGCGATTGGTGCCGCAGTCATCGCAGCGATCATCTTTATACCTTATGTGCAATTGCTGATCGCACAACGAATGTAAGCCTCAGTTCTCCATCACTTCCTGTTCTTTACTGGCCGCACGATCGTTCACGACGCCTTCATACTTCTTGGTCAGTTCCTGCACCTGATCCTTCGTGTGCTTGCAGTCGTCTTCTGACATGGATTTGTCTTTTTCCGAATTGTCAGCACTCTTGTTCGCGTCACGGCGGACGTTGCGAATGGCAACGCGGGATTCTTCCGCAAGATCCTTAATACGGCTGGCCATCTGCTTGCGGCGTTCCGTCGACAATGGAGGAACGTTGAGGCGGATCACGCGGCCATCGTTGTTGGGCACCATCCCAAGTTCGCTTGTGATGATAGCTTTGGCGATCGCCTCCAGAATGCTGGTATCAAACGGGCGGATCAGAATCTGCTGCGGCTCGGGCACGCTGATGTTCGCGATCTGTTTCAGCGGCGTCGGTGAACCGTAGTATTCGACTCGAACCGAATCCACCAGCCCGGGATTGGCCCGTCCGGTACGAATACCTTTCAAGGCATTTGCCAGAACGTTAACGGCTTTCTCCATACGCTCTTCAGCGTCCATCAGGATTTCGTCCTGTTCCATTTTCGCACTCCCACCAGATCCGCATTGAGTCAAAAATCACGACTTTCGCGACAGAATTGCCAGCTGAGGTCGTAATTGAATGTTTTATTGTGCGGGAATCGTAGTTTCCCTGCGGCGAAGGTCAAGCCGCCCAGGATACTACCAGAACTGGATCGAGAGCGTCTTCTCTTCGAATCGCTGAAAATCCAATGACTCAACATATTAAGGTGGTGTGCCCCGCATCTCCAAACGCCGTCTGAACCACAACGTCTTCGCCCAAGTGCTTCGTCAGATCTCGCAGTTGCTGGTAGCTTTCGACGCGAGCCAGGAAAGTTTAACGGGGGTTCTCGACGGGCTGTGAAGATCCGTCTGATCCAACTGATCTGTTCATAAATTTCACTGAAGCACTGACAGGCTAAAACGAAAGTTTAAAATGCTAAAGTCACAACTGTTGAAAACAACCAACGGCTACATCGACGGCAAATGGTGCCCAGCAGATTCCGGCAGCACGATGCCTGTCATCAATCCGGCAACCGGCGAAACGATCGCCATCGTTCCGGTGATGGGGCGTGCCGAAACAATGCGGGCAATCGACACTGCAGCAACAGCACTTACGACGCCGGCTTCAATTGAACAGCGTAGCGCATGGCTCAGCAAGCTGGCGGATCTGATCACGCAGCCCCGCGAAGAATTGGGGCGGATCATCACGCATGAACATGGAAAACCGTGGAAGGAAGCGACTGGCGAAGCCGACTACGCGGCCAGTTTCTTTCGTTACTACGCCGGAGCTGTCGCACAATTCATGGTCAACAAGAACGACTCGCGTCTGAACGCCTGCTCCTAATCTTACTCTTCATCATAATCATATTCGGTTCGCTCAAATCGATTAGGATTATGATTATGATTAACGCCTCCTTGTCGAGAGAATTGAAGAAGCACCGGCGTCGTTTGCTATCGCACCGTCTGACCTGACCGAATACTCTATCGACTTGAGACGCATTGAACGGACGCTCTGAACCGATCAGAAACCGCGGCTCTTCGCAAGGTCTGACGGATATCACGATGGAACGAAACTGGACTGAGGTTCTCAACCAGATTGCAATGACGGTGGAACTGCATCGCGGATCGGGCAAAGTCGCGGATTACATCCCGGCACTTGCGGCCGTTGATCCACAGAAGTTCGGAATGTGTATCTGCCTTGGCGATGGTACCTCGCAAACTTTGGGAGATGCTGATGAACTGTTTTCGATCCAGAGTATATCCAAGGTGTTCACACTTTCGATGGCTCTGCGGAAAGTGGGCGAGGATCTCTGGAAGCGAGTTGGTCGGGAACCATCCGGATCACCCTTCAATTCGATCGTACAGTTGGAAAACGAACGCGGCATTCCTCGAAATCCGTTAATCAATGCCGGGGCGATTGTCGTGACGGATCATCTGATCGACCAGTTTGGATCACAAACGATGATCAATGAACTCATTCAGCGGATTCGTCTGTTGTCGGGTGACAATACCGTCTCAGTTGACGAAGCCGTCGCGGAGTCCGAATGGCGTGCAGGCTCTCGCAACCGCGCACTGGCAAGTTTCATGGAATCGTACGGCAATCTCTGGAACCCGGTTGATGAAACACTGGCGGCGTATTTTTCCCATTGCGCGATCGCCATGAGCTGCCGGCAACTTGCGCGGGCGGCCTTGTTTCTGGCATTCGACGGCTGCGATCCGGTCAGTGGAACTCGCATGGTCAGCAGTGAGTTCTGTCGTCGTATCAATGCCGTCATGATGTCATGTGGTCACTACGATAACAGTGGTGACTTTACGTATCGGATCGGTCTGCCGGGCAAAAGCGGTGTTGGGGGAGGTATTCTTGTAGTGGCTCCTCGAAATATAGTTTGCCGTAACCGCGTGTGAACTTAGATTCAGGAGCTATCCACGTAGCTTTGCGTATGGACATTTCGTCGTCGTTGATTTCCAGTTGCAGACGACGGCTGGCAACATCGAGCGTGATCATGTCGCCGTCCTGGACAAGTGCGAGTGGTCCGCCGACAAAGGATTCCGGCGACACGTGCAACACGCAAGCTCCGTAACTTGTGCCGCTCATCCGAGCGTCGCTGATTCGCACCATATCACGCACACCTTGTTCCAAAAGGTACTTCGGAATCGGCAGCATGCCTTATTCAGGAATACCGGGACCTCCCAGCGGACCGGCGTTTTGCAGCACGATGATATGATCCTTCGTTAAGCCCGGAGTTGGATCATCAATGTGGGCTTTCAGATCAGGATAGTTTTTGAAGACCGCCGCCGGGCCGCGATGTTGCAGCAGTTGCGCTTCCGCCGCCGCCGGTTTGATCACGCAGCCGTCCGGAGCCAGATTGTTACTCAGTCCAACTGCGGCCCATCCACGCCAATTTCTGTTTGTGACGAAGCACTCGCATTTTCAAACATGCTGTTGCAGCGAGAGTCTGCGAACGAGGCACTAACGCGGAATCATGGACTGATGGGTGAACTCATTAAGTTGACAAGCGGATTGGAACAAACCTGCACTGCAACTGGAAAAAAAGCCGTTTCTTTTCCCTCTGTAGCTGGGCTCTGGTTAAATTAACCAGAATGCGGCAGCAGCAACACTTGACACACACATCCTATATTACTCAAAATGATATTTCGTACGGGCGTCTACACCCGTTTTTCTTGTAGGCTGATCACTTGTAACATTAGGTGGAAATATGTTTAAAATTACACAATTTGCCGCACTTTGCATAATTGCGTCGGTTCCGTCGGTTGCTTTGGGAGAGGAAATGATCCGTCATTCGCCCCCCGGCGTATATTCAGAACGGATCATCAGCGGGCGTTGGATCTGTCAGGAGGGATTCAATGAGTTCCCATGGCATGAAGGTCGCAGTTCGAACTGCGACGCCGCGCTGCTGGCTTTAGATGATATTCTGAATATGCATGACCCCGGCTTGGTCTGTACTGACGTCAATGGTGAAAACGCTCAGCCAGCCATGAAAGAATATCTTGAATGCTATGAAGACGGCGGAGGAGGAGGATTCCGTCTTGGTGCCGTTCCGCCTCAAGATGGTCCTTGGGTAATAAGACTGATCTATCGGTTTGGGAACGGCCAGACTCATGCTGCTCGGGGAACCGGCTGCACGTACTCCGAGGCGTACCAAAAAGCGTGGGGCACGATTCAGTTGCTTGCAAAGCCAACTGTGGGTTGTGCTGTTGCTCCGGCAAGTGCGTCGTCCTGAAACGACCGTGCTGTCAGTCAGTCTCCCCACGGCCTATTCGCACACGCTGCCGACATCGCTAAACCCTGGCTGTTATAAGCCGCGTGAGTCTTCAGAGCCCCTGCGATGTCTCACGAATCCGGCGACACGTCATTCCTGCCCGCGCGAGTGATAACGCCAGCGGCAGAATGAAAAGGCCCCGTTGATCCTGAGGCACTAGCCGATTCGACAGCCACAAATCGGCTATCGCCTCAGGATCAGAACAATTGGGTTCGGTAAGTTTTTTCTGCCGCTCGCCTCAGAACTCCTTCTAATCAATCCCTATTCGCGGTCCGTGCCGTCCGCTAGGGCTGATGTGTGACTCTTCTCAGCACTTGGTCTGAACGACAGTTAATCTTGTTTAACATGACTGTCGAGCAGATCGAGCCGAAATAAGCGCCGTTCGTCATCGGTGAGGGGACGTGGTGTCCTTTTGAGGGCTTCCTCGAACGGGTGTTTCGGTATGGTGCGAACATCTCTGGACTGGTCAATGATCCAGCGTTGGTCACTGGTGACGGGTCTCCAGACATCCGAATCCGGTCCGCCATACACGGGGTCTGTCTTCTGATTTTGGAAACTCAGCTTTCCTGAGGGAATTTCCCAGCCGTTCAAATAAGTCGGGTGGTCAGTGATCAATTCGGTATCGCTCAAGAACATAAACCGCTTTGTGGCTTCCGCGAACCCAGCAATCTTTGCCACCGGTTCCCTTGAGTTTGCCGAAAAAATCTCCAAACCGTTGTTTGCACCCAGCAGACAGAACTCTTTTCCGTTGGGTGAAAACATGGCTTGGACCGTACCACCAGGTTGAGTAATTTCGTCAACCGATTTTGGTGAAACGTTTACCAGATATGCTTTCGCGTCAGCGGTGCCGCGATTGCCTGCCACGACCAGTAATTGTTGTCCGTTTGGCGCGATCTCCGCTCGTTTCGCATTCGGAATAGAAAACGTCGATGCCTGCGACGTCCGCAGATCCCAAACGTGAATCGGGTCGTCCGGCGCAACAGACACGACGATGAAACCACTTGCATCAAATCGTAACTTGTCCACAGGATGACCGTGTCCGGACAGTCTGCTCACTTCACGCCCTGCCTCTACATCCCAGACGATAAGATTACCGCTCAGGTCCGCTGTCAGCAATATTTTTTTGTCCGGACTCAAAGCGGCCGTGCGGATGCCTTTGCGTGAACCGCCAAATTTGCTTCGAGTATTGCCCTGATCATCTGAAATACACACGTTGCAATCAGCACCGACGACGATCAGCTCGCCACGATTGGTGAAACTTGAGAACAGAGCGGGGGCTCCCAATGCTGCGGTTTTAAAAATGATTTCGCCGTTGCTCGGGCTGTAAACGTCGGTGGGAAATCCTTCCTGAGTGATGGCAAACCGCTCGCTCACCGGGTCGGGCTGAATCGCCCATGCAGACAATGTCAGGTCCTCCTGATGAATGAGACTCTGGTCCTCCAGCATATGGATGAGAAACTTGCGGTTCGTGACTGAATCCGCATTATTCAAGACAAGGGATGATCCGGTCCCGGTCAGAAATGCCACACGATCTTCAACAATGGCAAGACTACGACATGGCTCTTCGAGGAAGGTTGTCGATACATTGGTTTCCACGTTCCAGAGAAAAGCACCTTCTCGTCCACCGCACGCAACGAGCGGTTTGGCAGGGTGACACCGCACCACGATTCGGTCAGTCACATCGACTTCAGATGCGACATCGCCACTTTCTGCGCTGCGGCACTGGAGCTTGCCCTGTGAGTACGGATTCCAGCAGATAACCCGCGACGGATCGCTCAGGAAAACAGCTCGATGCCCGGCTGACAGAGGAAACGCCGAGTCGACAACACCATCATCAGGACTAAAAAATTCGACGCGTCCCGCCCGGTCGATTGTCATGCCGCGATTTCCATCAAGGCTGCACTCAAGATAATCAGCAGGTATCGCCAACTGGCGACTCCACAGCTCGCGTCCGTTTACCGTGTCGATGGAAATGCATCGACCCGTCGATGTCGTCAGTAAAATGAAGGATTCGTCCGGAGGCGATGCGACGCTGAGAATGGACTCCTTGTTGCCGCCAACCCGAACACGAGAACCGCCAGCGATATCAACCAGAAACGTGTCTGACACAGTGTTGACGAGCAGTTTTCTCTGACGTGCAAAAAGTCGCGATTCTGTATCCACAGTACCCGAGAATTCGCCGCGATACAGTTCCCGCGAAGTCAATGCTTCATTGACGAACACGGTTCGTCCCAGAACCGTCACCAGTTCTTTTGTGTGGCAATGCTCACTGACGGCCTTGCCTCGAAAACTGCCGGGGTAACGCTTGCCATCGTACCCATGCAGGCTCGTGAGATAATCGATTCTCGCGGCCACGGCGACCCGTGTCCCGTCGTTATTAGTCGCAACTGTTGACGGATATGCCGGTCGTTGCGTGTCGGCTGCATTCGCCGTCAGCAGATTCTCCATGGCGCCGGACCTCGACTTCCAGATTCGCAGCGTTCGGTCATTGGCGACAGATACAATCGTTCCCTTTGTGCGACTCTGACAGGCGCTTTTGAGCATGGATCGATGCCCCGCCAATTCCCCGACCGATTCCCCGGATTCGCTGCGGTATTGAAACATTCGATTCTGACAGATTGCCAACAGCTGTTTTTCGGCCGGATGAAACAGCACGTCCTGTGGTCTTTCCGATAACTCCAGATCACAGATCGGCGAGAATGTTCTTGAGCTGACGATGGATACTGTGTTCTCAATTCGACTGAAGAGAGCAACATGATCGTGCGATCGACTAACTGCGGCATGCAGATGGCGGCTGGTGAACTTTGGATCTGGGCTGGCCTCAGCATGCAGTTCTGTTGGAAAGAGACTGACGCCATTGCGATCAGTTACCACAACATCGTCGGACCCCGCCGTAAATGCAGCTCGTACAGATTCACTCCCAGGAGCATTCCACGGAATTGGCGGTCTGACCTCGATGCCCTCATTGCTGCTCCACACTCGCACCGTCCCGTCATTGGAAACCGTCAGAATGCGGTCACCATTGGGGCTAAATTCGGCGTAGGTCACAAGCTGCGTGTGACCTCGCAGCACAAGCTCAGATTCTCCCGCCGGAACACCGTAAACCGCAGCATCATTCTCTCGGCTTAACACAAGGGAATCACGACTCGGGGAAAACATGGCTGGATGTGCCATTCTGGTCATCATCCCGGAAATGGTCTTTAGCTTCTTTCCTGATGCCGCCTCCCATAACACCGGCGCTTCGGACATGGGAGGACCATTTCTGGCGGTCAATGCCGGAACAGGAGCTGACGTCGTAACGATGTATTCCCCGGTCGGGCTGAATGCGGCGGACGTGATGCATTCGTCAGTCTTGAGTTCTCGCAACAAACCGCCGTCGTCCGCACGATACACCATCGCCGGTGCGGCACCTTTTCCAAAATAAGCGGAGTCAACGCAGGCGATGATCATACGACCGTCGGGACTTATCGACACATTGCCGCCTACCTTGTCATCAAAATATACGGTCGCATGTTCGTGATTTGCGTCCATGGCCTCCTTCAGACTTGTGTCTGCTTCCGGGCCTGGAGCCGCCCGTGTTCCTTCGATGGCCAAGGCCAGGCTCAAGCCGGGATTCTCAGCCAGTTGCAGCGCTGCGTTCGCCAGCAGCCTGAGGCCCTCAGATTCCGTTAACGCTCTTTCGGTCTGTTTACGCTGTTGTTCTTTGAGCAGAAGTGCATTCCAGACAACCCCGGCTGCCGCCACGCTGACAAAAAATGTTCCCACCATCGCAACCAGCAGCGTGGCCGCGATTGCACGGTGTCGCATCAACCATTGTTGACTCCGTTTCAAGAGGCCCGGTCGCCTCGCACGGATTGGCTGATTATTCAGAAATCGGGTCAGGTCATCCGCCATTTCAGAGGCTGTGTTATACCGATCTCTTGGATTTCGGGACATTGCCTTTTCCAGAATCACCGCAAGATCGAACGGCACATTCGAATCAATCCGGCGAATCAGGATTGGTGCTCCGTAGATAACCTCCTTCACAATTTCCTGAGTCGTTTTTCCCTCAACGACGGGCTTCAGAACAAGAATTTCACAGAGAGTCACGCCCAACGAATAGATATCGGTCCGATGATCGATGATCCCTTTGATCCCGGCAGCCTGTTCTGGACTCATATACCGAAGAGTGCCGATCAGTAGCCCGGTCTGTGTTAGCGAAGGTGTGTCTTTTATCTGTGCGAGACCGAAGTCCGTCAACCACAACTTACCTTCATTGTCAAGCTTAATATTTCGCGGCTTGATATCACGATGAATGACACCTGCGTCATGAGCATGTTGCAGAGCGTCCGCAAGCAGTACGCCCATCTGAGCCACTTTGTTTGCTGCTCCTCGCGATGCGGAATATGTCTTTCCGCGTCGACCTTTATGGAAATCGCCTGCAGAGTATTCAATTCTTTCTGATTTGCGGGGGCCACTCCGCAGATCGGGCGAAATGCCGTCTTTAACAACCGGACGATTGTCCGCTGTGGAAGTATGGTGTGACGGGTGGGTGCCCTGCTTCGCTTCACGTCCATCCGTAAACAGTTCGTGGCGAACCACCTTCAGCACCTGACTCAAGTCCTGGCCTTCAATCAGCCGCATTGCAAAATAGCAGACACCGTTTTCCTCGCCGACGCTATAGATGGGCACAATATTGGGATGGTTCAGCTGCGCTGCTGCACGAGACTCGTTGGCGAATCGCAAAGCGTGCATCCTGTCCATTTGGGAAGAAGGCGGCAATACTTTAATGGCAACTTTTCGGCCGAGCGATGATTCTGTAGCTTCATACACGATTCCCATTCCGCCGCGGCCGATTTCTCGTCCGAGACGGTATGTTCCCAGCTGCGATGGCCGTTCCGACGTCAGAGGTAACGGTGAATCTATCAGTTTCACCAGAATCTCCGTGTCCGGCAGGATGCACGCTTCTTCCCCTTCCCTTGTCTGACTTTCTGCTTTGCCTTTGATGCTGCTCGATATACCAGAGTCGTCATCATCGCATCGGGCTGAGGATGTTGCCACGGTGAACTCCTAATCGCAAAACACAGGCAGAATGCAGTGCGTCTCTTGACCCAAACAATTCAAACCGGGGCCATGCCAGCGCCGGTAAATCCAATGAAGACTTCTGCGTGACACTGGCTGCCGATGGTTGAGGGGCAAGGTGCGACAATACCTAGGTGAAGTTTACTGTCGATGAAGGCGATTAAAAAGCCTCGTACCCAGCAAATCTTTAGCAAAATAAACGTTGGTTGGAGTCTTCGGCAATCCATGTAACTCAGGCAAACTCTCAACCTCCAGCCCTATAAAACGGCAAACTTCAGCGACATATTTTCCAAGGCAGCAGAATTTTCATCAATCCGTCTGTTTGTAAAAAAACCACGCCCCGGAGAGCGTGGTCATAGAATTCAGTTGCGTGTAACACTGTTTTGTCTAGTTCGCAGATTTCAGGTCAAAGGGGATTGAGTTGTCAGCAGATGGTTTTATGTCTGCTGTCAGCGTGGTTTCGCTGTTGTACTGAGCTGGAATGTACATCTCGCCGATCGGCTGCGGTGGATCATCGGGATTTGAAGTATCAAATTCACCGGTCGGTCTTGATGCGGTAATCTCGACCGACGCATTTCCCGTTTCTGTCTGAATTGTATAGCTGCCAGCTTTGATATCCGCAGAATAGGCCTTCTGGTCACCTTCCGTGTGCCGAAACTGAATTCGCCCCTCATCGACAGGGCTGCCATCAAAAGTCACAGTCCCTTTGACCGTGTAAAGTTCCGGGCCCGTGTCTTCAGAACCGCAGCCAGCAAGCCCAAATGGCAATAAGAAGATACCGGTTGAAAAGCACGACAGCAAACAGGACCTTGTTTTAGACGCAAATCGCATTAAGCACTCCGACAAATGATCAAATGAATTCAAAACTATCCTGACAGACTAACAGGCCACAACTAAGCCAAGCGGGATGTTCATTGTCAAGCGACAGACGTTAAATAACAAGCTGCCCCGCCGGAAATTCGACGGGGCAGCTTGAAAACAAATACCGAATCCAAATCCAAATCAGAATTCACCGATGGTCTGACCATCTGCACACATGCCTAGCTTCATCCATGTTTGCCGATCGATGTTATCCGAAATGAAGCGGACGGAACCATCAGCCAAGGTTGCCTGAACGCCGCCCGTGTGGTAGCTGCGAGCAAAAACCCAGCGTCCCGGGAGTCCGCCTGCATTACCATTCTCACACGGAGCACCATTTGGAGCACCCGTCGTTAGAGTGGCTTTACAGCTATAAACTCGATCCGGGACTGTTGTGTTCGGAGATTCCGCAGTGGAAAACGCAAACGCACCATGAGGAGCACCACCCCAAATACCACCCAGATCACCCCAACCAGCAAGTTTGTTTCGAATAACACCTTCACTCATCAACAAAGTATTGGATGAACCGTCCGTGCATGTTCGAATCCCACTATTGGAATTCATGTAGAACAGACCCGTTCCAGTGTTCGTTTGGGGAATATTCCTGTTGGTCACTGTAAAGATTCTTGTGGTTGGGTCCATTGTCACCGCCTGTCCCACACCACCGCAAACTGCGTAATTACTTTGGAACGCCGTTGTGCCACCATTTCCGCCACGCCCTGGGCTGTTGGGATCAGATGGGCAGGAGCCCCCTGAAATGGGGCCGACAATGTTTTGCAATGTAATCCGATGGATGTACTCGCCCATGAAGGCATTGGTTCTTGGCAACGCTTCATAGGCTGCATACATGTTTGCCTGTTCGATATAAGGCAGCACACGCTGGAACCAATTGTCACGACGGCGTTCCTGGCCAGCATACAATTCCTGCTGGTGACCGTATGGGAAAATTGTAAATGTGTCGTGATAGTTGTGAAGTGCCAAGCCCCATTGCTTCAGATTGTTCTTGCACTGTGTTCTTCGTGCTGCTTCGCGTGCCTGCTGAACGGCTGGCAGCAGCAGCGCGATCAGAATTGCGATGATGGCAATTACCACCAACAGCTCAATAAGTGTGAAGCCTCTAAATCGCGATTTCATCATCAAAATCTCCAATCAGAAAAGAGTAGTAACAGAACACCTAATCAAGTTTAGCCTTCACATTCTCGGGAACGCAAGTCCTGTACCATGCCAAATTCCGAGAAATCCTCCCTGCGGATTTTTTATGTAGCCATTCGAATGGCATATATTTCAGCGATTTACTGAGTGCTACGTTCGTTTCTATCGTCATAAATGGGAGGTCAGTTTCTTGCGCAGTGTCCTTGCATGTTGCTGCTTTTCCGTGCTGCTTGCAGTGTTTGTGCATTGTGTACAAATCGCTGTGATTCAAAAAAAGATGCAGAGGCACTGTATCGAGCGGGGACACGTGAAAAAGACAATCAGACGTTTGTCGTACGTTTGCAATCGGCGACGTGATAAGTGAATGCCACTGAGATTTCAACATTGTGATTTCACCAATGGATGGCCCCGTTGTTCGGATTGGCAAAGCCATTTGAATACGCTTTTTGATGAAACCTGGGGCGATACGGGATTCTTCGTCCGCTGGGCAGTGGCGGCTTTGCGGTGGTCTACCTCGCCCGCGATGAAGAACTTCACCGTCAGGTCGCCATAAAAGTGCCGCGGCGTGATCGATCCGATGGGCGGATAGGGCCATCCAGATATTTATCAAACGGATGGCCCTCTTATTCCGCCGCAATGGCGAAATCCTGACGATGAATGAGTACGACAAATCGTGAGCGGAAATCTAGCCTGACGCGGAGTACGGCATGTCAACGCCGTGAAGGTTTTTCCTTGTGAAAAGACACGTTCGCAAAAGCGATCAGAAGGCGATTCAGGCCTGGAAGGGCGATACGGCCTCTGTCCCTGGCTCAGGCCACCGGAGCTATCCAATACCATGCAAAAAGGCCCGGAGGGCCGACACAGATTCAGCAAGCAGTCATTGCTGTGTCGGCCCTCCGGGCCTTTCGCTTCCTCTTGATCATGTCCGGGGCCTGACCGGCCCCGGCAGAGGTTATGTCGGCCCATGCGAGCCCGAATCGCAACCCAGGAAACGCCTTTACTCAGTGTTTTTACTTGTCAAAATCTTTCACGGCGTTGAGCACATGTCCGCCTGGAAAGGCTGACGTACTTTTTCTCAGGACCATGCCTTACGATCGCAGGAAGCCTTTGGCTTTTAGCAGCTTGATGACGGCGTTGGCACATTCGTCAACCGACTGCTCTCCAGACTTCAGTACAAGGTCAGGCGATTCCGGGACCTCGTACGGCGCTGTGACGCCGGAAAATTCCGCCAGCTTGCCGGCATCGGCCTCAGCGTATTTCCCGCGAGGATCACGTTCGCGACACAGTTCAATCGGAGCGTCAACGTAAACCGTCAGGAATCTTTCCGTGCCGATGACTCCAGCCACTTTGTCGCGAACAGTGGCATTCGGGGCCACAAACGCCGCGATGCAAATCAGCCCGGCGTCGTTCAAAATGTTTGCAAGGTATGCCGATCGTCGCAGGTTTTCTGATCGTTCTTCGAAGCTGTACCCAAGGTCTTTGCTGAGGCCTCGGCGAACCTGCAGTCCGTCCAGAACCGTCACCGCTCGACCACTGTCGAACAGCTTGCGTTCAACAGCTTTGGCAATCGTCGTCTTGCCGCTGTTTGTGATGCCGGTCAGAAGGACTGTGACAGGCTTCTGGCCATAGCGAGCTTCTCGTTCGTTGACAGTGACTTCGTTGAAGTCGCCATGCTGCTTCACGTCTTCCTCGGCGGGAATATCGACTTCCCACGCAGCCAGTTTCTTCCCACTGGTGCTGCGGTCGAGAATCATGCCGGCCGCGACGGTCGCGTTGGTGATCCGATCGATCAGGATCAGAGCGCCGGTGGAGCGATTGCTCTTGTACGGGTCGAAGCAGATGGGTTCATTCAGAGACAACCGGCAACGACCGATTTCGTTCAGATTCAACTGCGGCGAGGGACTGCTGCGAAGCGTGTTGACGTCGATTCGGTAACGCAGGGATTCGATGGCTCCGGTGATCAGTTGGGCCGAGTGTTTCACCAGGTAAGTCTTGCCGGGAACCATCGGTTCTTCGGACATCCAGACCAGCATCGCTTCGACGGCATCGGCTGTCGCGGGCACGTTGCCGGGCTTGACAATCATC